>Ga0081479_111290_pt1 | contig 98027 bp, 92 predicted proteins | sample MamHotmetagenome_FD_70984 | JGI IMG/M metagenome (GOLD analysis project Ga0081479, IMG submission 70984) | Hot spring cone microbial streamer communities from Mammoth Hot Spring (Liberty Cap Streamers), Yellowstone National Park, USA - T=72 v2... | ecosystem: Environmental > Aquatic > Thermal...
TGGGTAAACAGCCCTCAAAGTATTTGGGTTCTTCAAAGGGATGAAGCGGAACCTTCTCGGCTGACAAAAGCTCCTGCACAAACCTCTCATACTCTTCCTTAGTTAACGGACAGTTCACATAGGCTCCTTCTTCCTCTCCGTAACGGTCGGCAACAAATACTTTTACCCAATCTATACTCTCAGCATACACAATGGGGGAGATAGCATCATAAAAATGTAGAAAAGGCTCGGAGATAAGCTTAGCAAGGGACATAGCCAAAGGGTCAGAGGTCAAAGGACCCGTAGCAACTACCACAACTCTATCCGTAGGTATTTCGGTCATTTCTTCACAAACAAGCCTTATGTTAGGATGATTTTGCAGCTTTTCCGTGATGTATTTAGCAAACTTTTCTCGGTCTACTACTAAAGCTTTTCCTCCTGGGATTTGGTTAATGTCTGCAGACTCCATGATGATAGAACCAAGTCTTCTTAGCTCTTCTTTAAGGAGCCCTACAGCGTTGGTTAAGTCCTTAGACCTTAGAGAATTTGAGCAGACGAGCTCTGCAAAAAACCCTGTTTTGTGTGCTGGGGTAAGCTTTTGGGGGCGCATTTCATAGAGAATAACCCTTACGCCCCGCTTGGCTAATTGTCAAGCTGCCTCTGACCCGGCAAGCCCAGCCCCTAATACAATTACCTCTTCCATCAAGAGAAAAACTAATAATCAACGCCGGGAATTTCAACAGTAATTATCTTGGGAGTAATGAAGACGATCAGTTCAGTTTTGGCTAAGTTTCTCTCCTTCTTTTTAAAGGCTTCACCTACCCCAGGAATTTTTCCAAGTCCAGGGACCTGGTCAACATTATCTCCAAGGTCGCTCGTCTTTATCCCGCCTATCACGATGGTTTCACCGTTGTTAACCAAGGTCTTAGTGGTAGCCGAACGGGTCATCAAAGCTGGGACTCCATTAACTACCCTACCCCAATCAGGTGTGCTCTTCTCGACCTCGATATCAAGATTAATGCGATTATCAGGGGTAATATGAGGAGTAACTTTAAGCTTTAAAACAGCCTCTATAAACTGGGTTGTTGCTACTCCATATTGGGTTAGTTGAAGATAAGGAATTTTATAACCCTGCTTTATCTCAGCAGGCTGATTGTCAAGGGTTAAAACCTTTGGTGTGGCAAATATCCTTGCTACCCCCTCGCTTTCAAGCGCCGAAAGCTCAGCATCAAGAAGTAAGACAGATTTTCCAACATGCCCAAAGGCAAAACCTATATTTGTACTACCTGCAACTCCCAAATCTACAATACCTGACGGTGAAAAGCCGACGCTCCCAGTTCCATTCCCCGGAGTAAAACCACCAGGATAGCTGTAGGAATTATCAGGGGTTGACATGTTTGGTTGTCTTCCTACACCGATTATTGTATGCTGGGTGGTCTTCCAGGCAGAACCACCCCACCTAATTCCAAGCTTATGTGCATAAGTATCCATTATTTCTACAACCCTGGCTTCGATCAACACCTGTTTAGTTGGCTTATCTACTTCCTTGATTATTGTCTCTATTTCTTTTAAATTTTTTTCAGTATCTTTTACTATCAACACATTTGAATTTGGTTCATAAGTTATTTTCCCATCACCGGTAACAATTTCTTTTAACTTTGATACTATTATATCTCCTTTGACATATTTTAACTGAAAGGTTTTGGTTGTTGATGGACCTCTTTCCTGGATATCTTTGATAGAGGTAAGATAGTCCTTATATCTATCGCTTTCTGCTTTGATCTCATCAAGAGTGGCAATTCTTATGACATTACCGATCATCACATAGCCCAATCCATAATTGGCAAGCACGATATCAAGAACCTGGTCCCAAGGCACACGATGAAGCTTTAATGTTACCGTTCCTTTAATCTTGTCGCTAACAACTATGTTTAACCCGCTTACTTCAGCCAAGAAACGAAAAACGGCATGCAAATCAGCTTCCTGAAAATCTACGCTAATTGGCTGTCCTTTATACTTTTTTGTTAGAGGCAGGTTTAAAGAAGATAGGTCGGTTGGCACGGAAACTTTATAGTCAGGAGTGAACTTATCTCGGTCTAACTTTGAAATTCTATCTCCAATTATCATAGCATCATAAACTTTTCTTTCCTCTTCAAAGAAGATCCTAATTACAAGTCGATTTTCGAGCATTGAGGCTTGAAAATTGAAATCTTTATTTAAAGTAAAAACTAAAGCAAGCCTATCTTTTTCAATTCCTGCTTCTACTTCTTTAAAAAGCTCCTTAGGTAAAGTTTTAATCCATTTTGAATCTTTTGGCAAAGTATTATCTAAATACGCATAAAGTTTCTGTCCGCTCTTCTTAACCTCAAAATTGACCCGTTTGTCAAACTCAAAGATCAGTTGATGTTTAGGCTGGTTGAAAAAAAGAACATTAAGAAGGGAAGATTTTGCATATAAAACCTGAGGTAATAGAAATAAACATATTAATATCTGAAGGTAAATTATAGATTTATTTTTCATAGCATTACTCCTTCCTCAAATTTAGTTTTATCTCGCGCTTAGTCTTTCCACCAAATACATCAGTTTCTTCAGCTAATACAATAACATAATCACTTCCAATTTTTTTTACGTAGTGACCTGCAAACCTTGTCCCCTCGGTAACAAAATATCCTCTTTTTAAAGGATCCTGTAGCAAAGCATAACGTTTACCATTTTTGACTAATATTCCCTTTAGCTCAAAATTAAAAAATTCCTCCTTTTTTTGCAATTGAGCAACCGTTTTAGGATTTAGGAAGGGATTTTTAAGGCTTTGAAAATCATACCTTTCCTTCGGAGTAAAGATTATCTTTTTCCATTCCTCTAATTCTACATCCTGAAATTTATACTGTTCTCGAGGTTTTACTACTACTTCCGATTTCTGTTGGGTTTGACATCCAACCATTGACAATAAGAAAAGAATTATTAGTATATACATTCTCATTTTTTACCCTGCGGCTTTAATTCTACACCAGTGTACTTAAATGTATGAAATGTGCTTTTAGTTAAAAGAGTATCTTTGTCTTGTTGAGTAATCTCTACAGAAATCAAATTTACTAACCTTTCCAAGTTCTCTACATCATTTAAAAAGGCAAAAGTATTATTAAAACTTCCTGTAAAAGATAATTCTATTGGAATTTCATTATAATAGTTCTTCTGGATTTCAGACTTGGGAACAAACTGCAAGACCTTTAATCCTCTTTTTTTGGCTAATTGAGCAATGTTGTTAAGTAGTATTGGTATCTCCTTCTCTGTTGGAAGAATCTTTTGACTTTCTTCTAAGAATTTTCTTCGTTCCTTCACAATAAATTCTAATTCCTTTTCTTTTTTGCTGGTTTGTTCATACTTTAAAATTTCCTTATCTAAGGACTCTATTGTTTGAACAAGATTTTTTTCTTTTTCCTTCTTTAGTGTATAATAAAAATTGTAAAATATAGCTAAAGGCAGAACAATAGTTATGACCAAATACAAAATCTTTGTGCTTCTTGGTTTATTATTAAACTCTTCAGTAATTCTTTTATAAAACTCTGTAAATCCTTTCATATCTAAAATTGCACCTCTGATTCAAATTCTTCTAAAGAATATTCAGCAAGCTGTTTGGAGACTGCTGACTTAAGCTCAACATTCTTAAACACCTGTTTGTTTGCTTCCAAATTTTTTAAATAATTTGCCACATCTTCAAGAGAAAAGGCATAACCTTTTATATACCCCTTCCCTGGTTCAGCTTTTAAGCTACTAATTAAAACCTTATTTTCTTTTACTTCAGAAAGTGTGTAATATAATACCCTCAATCTTTGCCCCTGGTCCTTTTTTAATTCTATTATTGCATTAATTCTTTTTTTAATGTCCTCTTTCTCCTCCTCTAATTTTTTAACCTTTAAAGCTATATTTTTATACTTGTTCAAAAGCTCCTCTTTCTCTTGTTTTTCTTTTTCTAATTTTCTTAGGTTTAACTCAAAGTTGATTACTGCCCCAATTATAAATGTTAAAAGAACTATCAATACAAAGATGTAAAAATGAGCAAAGGATATAGATATGGCTTTTTTGGGGGACTCAACTACCTTCTCTTCATGGGGTAAAAGATTAAATTTTATTATCATTCACAACAACTCCTTTACTGCTGTAGCTAAAGCTAAAACCCCTTGAGTATTGATAATCTCCAAATAATCAGGATGTATATTATCATTAATCTTAATTTTCTGCTGAATTTCAATCTTTTGATAAGGTATTTCTAATGTTTGAGCCAATATTTGGCTAATATTTGGAATCCTTGCCCCACCTCCTATCAGATAAAATACCTCAGGTATAATTCCATACTTATTCTTTACTGCATCCAACTTAATTAAAATCTCTTCAGATAACTTTTCTAAATATTTTACAAACAATGGTTTAGCAATCTGTATTTCTGAAAGTTTAGGATTGTGTGTGATTTTCAAAGCTTGATATTTATCAACTTTAAACACCTTAGAAATTTCCTGCTCTAATCTTCTTATCCCTAAATTTGAAAGATGGTAAGTAGCGATTGGAACCTCTTTATTGGTAATAATCAACCTAACGTTATAGTAACCTAAATCAGCGACAAGCTTTGCATGTTCACCATACAGATGTTCCAAAAAATTATGAATGACAACAAAATCACTATCAACATTTACCAAATTTAAATTGAGAAAAGAAAAGAGCTCTACAAATTTATTTAAAATCTCTTTTTTTACATATAAGTAGAAAACAACAAATTTAGACTCAACAGGAAGTATGTAGTAGGAATAAGAAATTTCATCAAAATTGTATGGACATTCATTAGCTATTTTTTGAATTAAAGTTTCGTGATCAGGAATTTCTGTTAGGGTAAAGTTATCATAAAAGGTTAATAAGGAAGGTAAACTATAAATAGCATTTATTGTACCAGGCTTGAGGTTATCGACCAAGTTCCTAATACTCGTTGCTAATAAATTTTTATCGACTATCTCATGCTTAATGAGAGTGTTTTCAGAGGTCCAAGTCTGCCCAAAGCTTTTTAGTTCGATCTTTCCTCGGTGTTCATCAACCTCTGCGATTTTTATAGAATACGAACCAAGGTCAGCTCCCAAAAAACCTACTGATTTCCTGGGCAATAACTCTAAAAGTTTTTCTTTGATATTAAGCATTTAAAATTTTTTTTACTTGAATTACTGAAAAAGTCAAGGGAATTTTTTAAAGAATTTTAGTTTTTGATAATCCTATTTCAGGTCAAACTCCTTCATAGCATGAACTTTTTAACTTTTAAAAATTGGGTATAATTGTCCATGACTTTCTTTCAGAAAAAAATGAGGGGGGTGAGCTATGGATTTCATTCTCGCTATACTTCCAATTTTCGTGGTTTTAATAGGCATGGTCGTCTTTTATCGTTCAGGAACCTTCGTTGCATTTGTAGGATGGGGGCTATGCGTCCTTTTTGCAACAACCTATTTTAAAACCCCTTTAGAGGTAGTCCTTGGAGCAACTGCCATAGGTTTTATTAAAGCCTTCGGTATTACGCTTGCGGTCATCTGGACGATGTTCCTTATCTTCCTAATGAGGGAGACCTCAGCCTTGAGAACTTTGATCGAGTATGTTAGAGGTGTTGCGAAAGATAAGATTGAACAAACCCTATTTTTGGGGATGGGGTTTGGGTCTCTCTCCACCTCTCTCGGCATGGTGACTCCAGCGATGTTTCCTCCCATCTTTAGGCTTCTTGGTTTTAGCGCCTTCTCAGCCATAGCTATAAGCATCCTTTGTTATGACCCCTTGACATCCTTTGCCCTCTTTTCTATCCCCATCACCCTGCCAGCAAAGGTTGCCTTCGTTGACCTTGGTATTAAACCCCCTAATATACTTGACCTTAACCATTTCATCTGGGATTACACTCTAAAGATTACCCTATTTTTACCAGTCATCTCTGTCCTCTTTGCCCTTCTTATGCTTTGGAGTGTAGGTGGTAAGGAGGCTCTTAAAAAGGAGTTCGTGCCTGGCGTGTTATCTGGTCTTATTCTTTCTTGCACAGCCTTAATTCTTGCCTATACTCAGGTCTTACCCGTTGAAGTTATCGGAATAGCTGCCGGGTTTGCCACCATGCTTTTTGTTTATTTTTATTATCGAACTAAAAAGAGAGAAAACATTTCCGAAGAAAGAAACAGGTTTGACGCTAAAACCTTTAGAGCTCTCTCCCCTTTGATTATCCTCGTCGTTCTTTCTGCTATCGTTAACATTCCAAGCCTAAAGAAATTTTTATCTAATTGTTTAGGCGAGTGGGAAGTGATACCTGTTTTTGCTGACAAAAAGGAGGATTTAAACATCCTTGCCAATGTTTGGTTTTGGATCATGGTAGTAAGCCTTCTTTCTATACTTATTCTTAAACCAACCTCTGAACAGTTTAAGAATGCTTTAAAACTTTGGATTACGCGTATTTGGGGTCCTTTCTTTGCTTACTCCCTCTTTTTTGCGGTAGCTTTTATCATGGCTTGGTCTGGAATGGAGGTTGTGAACGGAAAGCTTGTGCCTTCACCGTATTTTAAGCAGGTTAACATGAACCTTATCATTGCTACTACTTTAGCTAAAGCTTTGGGGAGCGCCTTTCCCCTTGCTGTTCCTTTCATCGGTTTAATAGGGACCTTCGTTGGTGGTAGCACAACGGCTTCAAACGTTCTCTTTGCCAAGATTCAATGGGGGGTTACGAACGCAACTTTAGGACCTGAAGCTTTTATGTGGGTCTATGCAGCTCATGCTGTGGGAGGGGGAATAGCCTCAGCCATCACACCTTCTAAGATAACAAACGCTGCCGCAACGATTGGCGTAAGCGGAAGGGAGGAGGGACGTTTCATAAAAGCCATCATTGTCCCTGTGCTTTTCATGTGCTTGATAACAGGGATCATGCTATACATTTTCCTTAACCTTTAGGAGTTAATCAAAAGGCGTGAGGCTAAAATGAAAAAAACTAAGATAGTTGTAACGGGTGGAGCTGGGTTTATCGGAACAAATCTTGTTAGAGCTTTAAACGAGCTTGGGGAGGAAAGGGTCGTTATAGTTGACCATTTAGGTGATAATCCGCAAAAATGGAAAAACCTCCTTGGTGTAAAGTTTTTAGACTATCTTGATAGGGATGACTTTCTTTCTGCTATTCAAAAGGGACAATTTTCCGAGGTAAAAGCTATAATCCATCTTGGTGCTTGCTCAGACACCACGGTCAAAGATTTAAACTATCTCTATAGACTAAACTTCCTTTACAGCAAGGAGCTTGCCTTATTTTCCCTTGAGCATGGCATAAGGTTTATCTATGCCTCATCTGCGGCAACCTATGGAGACGGCTCGCTTGGTTTCTCGGATGATCATGAGCTTATACCGCTGCTTAAGCCCTTAAACCCCTATGGTTTTTCCAAGCAACTCTTTGATCTTTGGGCTTATTCTAATGGATACCTCGACAAGATAGTAGGGCTTAAGTATTTTAATGTCTTTGGCGAATATGAATTTCACAAAGGCGAGATGAGAAGCGTAGCCTTAAAGGCTTATGAACAGATTAAACAAACTGGAAGGGTAAAACTCTTCAAATCCTATCATCCTGACTATCCAGACGGAGGACAGCTAAGAGATTTTATTTTTGTGAAGGATGCAGTTTCAGCAACGCTGTTTTTCCTTGACCATCCGGAAATTAACGGACTTTTTAATGTAGGAACTGGCAAAGCAAGGTCTTTCAGGGATTTAGTGCTTGCCATCTTTTCAGCCTTAGGGCTACCTCCCCAGATCGAATACATAGACATGCCTGAAAAGCTTAAAAAACAATACCAATATTTTACGCAAGCAGACATTAGTAAACTTCGGAAGGCAGGCTATGATAAACCTATGACAGAGCTTGAAAGGGCTATAAAAAGCTATGTCGATTTTCTAGAAAAAAATTACTCCTTTTATGCCTAAAATTTTTCACAGAACTTTTACCTTTTGAACGGGTTTCAGTAAAAAATGTTAACAATTAGCTAATAATTTGCTTATCCATGAAAGAAATTTCCGAGATATTTCAGCATCTTAAAGCTTTTCTTCGCAAGAAAAAGGACATTGAAGAGATAAAAGAGGATTTTCAAGAGTTTCTTGAAGATTTAAAAGAAGAAGAGGCTATAACCTCTGTAGAAGAAGAGCTTCTGTTAAACATCATTAATCTTAAAGAATTGGAGCTTGGAGATTTTCTATTACCAAGACCTGATATCGTTTGGTTTGAACAAGGTATGACTTGGCAAGAGGTAAAAAACATCCTTGCCATGAACCCTCATCATTACTTCCCCGTTTATTCAGGAACCGAGGAAAATTACTTAGGTTATGTATCTTTAAAAGATTTGGTTAGAGGTATTAATTTGGAAGAATTTAATTGGTTTAGGTATGTTAGACCAGCCTTAACCTTACCCAAAAGCCTTTCCATTATATCTAGCCTTGAAAAGATGAGGATGAATGCTGTAGAAATGGTCTTTGTTGTTGATGAAAACTCAGAGTTTATCGGGATTGTCCTCCTTAAAGACATTATCGATGAAGTCTTTTTAGTGAAAGAACAATGCGTGGCACAGACGGAAGAAGGCGGATTTATACTTCCCGGAAAGACCAAACTACGGGTGGTTGAAAGATGTTTTAATCTTAAATTTCCTGAAGGAGATTATCATACCTTAGCAGGTCTTATCATGGAGCACTATAAAGGTATACCTCAAGCAGGCACAAAAATTTCTTTTGATACCTTTGATGTAGAAATCTTAGATGCCGATGAAAGAAGGATTAAGCTTGTCAAACTTAAGCCTAAAGCTTAACCATTTGCTCCCTATAATCTCAGGAACTTTACTTGCCTTAAGCCTCCCCAAATGGAACCTCTCTTTCCTTGCCCTTCTCTCCCTTATTCCCTTTTTTTTCTACCTAAGAAGTATAACTAACACCAGCTTTTCCTTCAGAAAAATTGCGATTTCCTCCCTACTCTTTGGGCTTTCCTATTTTATGATAACTTTTTACTGGATAGTTTACACCTTGCAAAAATTTTCTCCCCTTCCTCTTCTTGCTTCGACCTTTCTTTTAATTCTACTCTGTTTTTATTTAAGCTTCTACTTTCTTCTTCTCTTTTTGATATCTGTTAGGTTTAGGCTTTTTAGTGAAGCTAATTTTTTAAAAGGGATAGTATTTGCCCTTCTTTGGGTTGGTTCTGAGTATGCAAGGAGCAAACTTTTGACTGGGTTTCCTTGGGGACTTCTTGGAGAAGCCCTTGCTAACTTTCCTTTAATTCTTCAGACAGCTGACCTTTTGGGGGTCTACGGGCTATCCTTTTTGGCAGCTCTTTCAAACTACACCCTTTTTCTCCTCTTAGAACCATTTTTTGAAAAATTTTTGGGACTAAAAAGTAAAAGCCCGAGCCTTAAAAGGGCTATACCTCTGCTTATCCTTATCTTAAGCTTTTTTGCCTACGGGTTGTTTGCCGAGGAATACTGGCAAGAGAAAGTTCGTGAAGAAAAAAGAACCCTTCGAGTTGCCCTTCTTCAAGGCAACATTCCTCAAGAACTAAAGGAGAGAAAAGAGGTAGAGCTATCTCTTGAAGTCTACAAAAGACTTTTTTTGAGAGCGTTATCCTTCAAACCAGATATAGTTTTTACTCCTGAAACCGCTTTCCCTTTCTATTTTCCTTATGAAAAGGATTGGTCAACAAAGCTTCTTTCTTTTTTGATAAGAGCCTATGAAGAAGATAAAAGCTCTTTCCCTCGGTTTGTTTTTGGAGCCTTCCGAGCAAGCTTTGCTGAAGGAGCTCCAAGTGCTCACAACACCCTTTTTGTCTGGGATGGAGAAAACATCTCCGACATTTATGACAAGGAAAGGCTTGTTCCCTTTGGGGAATACATACCCTTGGGGGAGTATTTTCCATTTTTAAGGAAGATTTCTGTCGTGTCTGATGTTTTAAAGCCTGGAGCGGGGAAAAACTTAAGGATTAAGCTTAAAGAAAGAGTGATTGAGATTACACCGCTAATATGTTTTGAAAGCGCCTTTAGTGAGATTGCTCGAAAACGCGTTGTGCAGGGTGGAGAGCTCATCTTTGTTGCCACAAACGACGCCTGGTTTGGTAAAACCTCTGCCCCATATCAGCATTTTCAGATGCTAAAACTACGAGCCGTTGAAAACAGGCGCTTTGCCATTCAAGCGGCAAACACAGGGATCTCAGGTATTGTTTCTCCTTTGGGAAAAGTCTTAGTCTATTCAGGTCTTGAAACGCAAGAAGTTATAAACGCTGAGGTTAAAGCTTTGCATTTTAAAACCTTTTATCAAAGGTATGGCTATCTTTTTCCGATAGCTTGCGGCTTAGTCTATTTTGGAAGCTCCCTACTCTTCCTCTTTGAGCAATCTTTCCCAAGAATAAGGATTTTCTTGAGCAAAAAGAAACTGAACTAAGCGTTCGACAAACTGGTCAATTAGCTCGTCAAGGTTTTTGGGTTTTGCGTAGAAAGAAGGCATGGCTGGATAGATTATTCCGCCAGCCCTTGCCACCTTTAGCATGTTTTCAAGATGAATAAGATTTAGAGGGGTTTCTCGAACAACAAGGATTAAAGGCTTTCTTTCTTTGAGCATGACATCTGCTGCACGATGGATAAGGTTTAATGAGCTTCCGTTTGCAATAGCTGAAAGCGTCCCCATACTGCAGGGAATGATAACCATTCCGAGATATGGGCTAGAACCGCTTGCCGGCGGAGAAAAAAAATCCGATGGTTCATAAGTCTTTCTTGAAAGCTTTGAAACTTCCTCAACGCATATGCCTGTTTCATATTCAAACACTTTTTTCCCAACCTCAGAAAAAATTACCTCAACAGGTTGGTCCATTTCTACCAATCTTTGTAAAAACCTAAGGGCATAGATGCTTCCGCTTGCTCCTGTAATGCCAACTAAAAAAGCTTTTTTTGCCATTTCTTTGCCTGCTCCTTTGCCAGTCTGTCAGCCTTTTCATTCAATAAAACTCCAGAGTGAGCCTTTACCTTTTCAAAGGTGACCTTATGAATGGACATCAGCCTATCTATCTCTTCCCAAAGGTCTCGATTTTTCACAGGATTTCCTTCCGAGGTTTTAAAGCCCTGAGCCTTCCACTTGGGTAGCCACTCTAATGCACCCTTCAGGAGATATTCCGAATCGGTGTAAACTTTGATCCTTTTTGGTTCCTTAAAGCAAGAAAGAGCGCATATTAAGGCTTTTAGTTCCATGCGGTTGTTAGTTGTCTCTGGCTCGCTACCTACCAACACCGTCTCTTTATCCCCCTCTTTGATGATGACAGCATAGCCGCCAGGTCCAGGATTTCCAAGACAGGCTCCATCAATATAAGCTTCAGCGTAATCCAATCCTTCGGAATTAGCCTCCATTCCTTTCAAAGCTTCTAAGGCAATTTCAAACCCGTAGGATGTGCCGATAAGGTCTGCCCCAGCTGAGATAAAATCTAACACTTGGTCTAAAGTTCTTATTCCTCCCGAAGCTTTAATCCTAATCCGACCTCTTGCGTATTCTTTTATCTTCTTTACCTCTTCCAAGGTTGTCCCCTTCCCTGAGAAGCCGGTTGAGGTTTTTACATAATCAAAGCCAGCCTCAGCGAGAAGCTTTACCGCCAATTCAATTTCCTCATCGGTCAAAACCGGACTTTCAATGATGCCTTTTAGGATACATTCTTCGGCAATCCTTCTAAAAAGAGAAAGCTCCCTTTTCAAGGGCTTGATTTCTTGGGATTTTAGCCAAATGATGTTTAACGGGATATCCACTTCCTCTACACCGAGGCTTAACATCTCTTCAAGGGCAGAGATTTTAGTCAATGTGGTAGAGTAAGCAAAGGGGAAATCAAGAACACCCACAATCCTTTTATCGATCCTTTCTTCAATCGTTTTCTTTATCAGACAAGGCGGGACACACACGGCTCTAAAAGGGAAAGACCTTGCTCTTTCTAAAAATTCAAGAAACTCTTTAACATTGCCGTAGGGTTTAAGGTAAGCGTAGTCAATACGGCTTAGGATTTGGTCTAAAGTTAGATTATGCTCGCGCAATTTTGCTCTCTCTATTTTTGGACCTTTTGCTTTCTGCCGATTAAAAGATAAAGAATAGTTCCGAGGGCTGGTAGAAACAACACAAGCAAAATCCAGATAATTTTGTTGTAGCCAGTAAACTCATTTTTTAAAATATCAACTAAAGCCCAAATAAAAAGGATAAAAAACCCAAGAAAACATAAAAGCATAATCAAGGAGATAATCATCGAAATTGTGTCATACATCATCTTATATACCTCCGAATATTTTTTTCTAATTTTATCAACCCTCTACCAAGTTAACAAGGAAGTTCAATGTTGTGATAAAACTATTTTAAAAAGCTCAGCATTTGCTTAATAAATTCTATCGCTCGGCAAGGCACATAGGGAAATATCTGCCCGAGCCGCAAGACGAGAGACCCCTCGCAACCCTTGGGAGACATGATAGAAATCTTTACAAAATTAAAAAAACTGTTAATCTATAAAAATAAAAATCATTATTTCGTAGGAGGTGGCTATGAAAATTAAAATTGACGGAGCTATCGTCCATTTTATTCCTGAAACTCAAGAAGAGATTAAAGACCTCGACCATCTTTGGAAGGTTATCGGAATGTGTGAAACAGAAAACAAAAAGCTTCTACCTCTTGGTCATTTTGTCCCGGGTGTAAGCGAGTCTGCCCAGTTTTATGTTGAGGGGCTTAAGGCTAAATCAAATCCCTACACGGGCACACGGAAGGTTCGTTATGTATGCATGGTATGTAACAGGATGGAGGAGTATCCAGAAAACTCCCCCAATCCTGTCTGTTGTGGAAAACCCATGTATCGAATGGATTAAGATGAACTTTCCTTCTCAACTTCCTGCATAGGTCTGAAAGCTTTTTTACTTGCGCCGCAAACAGGGCATCTCCAATCCTCAGGTAACTCCTCAAATGGAGTGCCTGGGGGAATCTTACCTTTCCTATCCCCTTTACTGGGAACATAGATATAACCACAGTTTGTAGTAGAACAAATCCAGGCTCCCTCAAAATCCTTAGCCATGCCTAACCCCCTTTAGCTAATTTTTTTAAAAGTTAAATCAAAAAATAAGTTTTACAAGCGAAGGTATCTTAAAAACAGTTAACTCTAAATTTTCTTAATTCCCTCTGAGGCTGTTTTAAAAATTTGCGCAAGCCCCTGTTGTCGCCCCGAGGGTACTTTTTTTGTCGCCCCGAGGCTACTTTTTTTGTCGCCCCGAGCGAAGCGAGGGGTCCCTCGGCGCTTACGCGCCTCGGGAGGACATGGATGGGCTCTGTCGCCCCGAGGCTACTTTTTTCTGTCGCCCCAAGGCTACTTTTTTGTCGCCCCGAGCGATGCGAGGGGTCCCTCGGCGCTTGCGCGCCACGGGATGACACCCCGAGACGCCGTCCCGAACGAAGTGAGGACGCCGTCCCGAGCGCAAGCGAGGGGTGCCTTGCTATCGCTCGGTAGGACAAAAAAAGGCGCTCGGCAGGGCAAAGTAGGGGAACTTTTTGAATAGCCATAATTCCCTCTTGCCAGATTTTTACATTTCATAAAATATAAAAATTATAAAGCGATAACTAAAAAGGAGGGTGCTATGAGACCGATTGTTATTACTCTTCTTGGGCAAACCCAAGCCGGTAAAACGCAGCTTGCTCAAAGTCTTTGCAAGCTCCTTGGAGAGCCGATAAAGAACACAAAGCTTGAGCCAACTACAGAGCTTAGGGTCTACCGTTTCAATTATCAAAACATGCCTTTCTATCTTCTTGATACTCCAGGGGATGAAAACTTTGTAGGAGAGGTCCTGTGGGCGCTTAAGGTTGCTGACCTTGCTATCCTTGTTACCGATTCCACCCAGCCTATAAAATACCATGTAAAACGGCTTTTTGAGTATGCAAAAAAAGAAGGAGTTCCCATGATGGTCTTTGTAAACAAGGTAGACCACGAAAAATCCGTCTGGGCTCAAAACATCTGCGACCTGCAGGATGAGCTCGAGATAATCCAAACCCCCGTTGTCTATGGTTTTGAAGGTGGAAGCTTCGTAGACTTAATTCAGAAAAAAGCCTTTAAAACAGAGGCTCAAAAGGTGATCTATCTTGACACTCTTCCCTCAGGCTCTGAACAGAGAATTTCCACCCTTCGGGAAAACCTCATGGAGGTTTCAGCAGAAGGAAAGGATGAATACATAGAAAAATACTTAGAAACAGGCGAGCTCTCCCCAGATGAGATTTTAGACGGGTTAAGAGAGGGCATGATAAGCCTAAAAGTAGCTCCAGTTTTCGTCGGCTCTTCCCAGACAGGGTTAAACCTTCCTCTCTTTCTCCATTATCTCTATCAGTTAGCACCGGGGAAAGATGCCGAACCAGAAAAAGATGCTACCCCGTTGGGCTTCGTTTTTAAAACCTTATACGACCCCTACGCTGGAAAGCTTTCCTTTGCCCGGCTTTATAAAGGTGAGCTCACTACAGACCTGGGCGTGTTCCTTCCCGAGGGAAAGCAGGAGAAGTATACTCAGGTCTTTACCATAAAAGGAGACAGCCTTGAACAAACAAAGGTCGGAAAGGCGGGTGAGATAATTGTCCTCCCCAAGGTTGAAGGCTTGCAAACAGGGGATACCTTTTCCATAAAGCCGCTTTCTCAGGTCCTTCCCAAGCCAGAGATGCCAGAGCCTATGCTTTACCTTGCCCTTATTCCAGAGACCAAGGCTGATGAGGATAAGATCAGCTCAGCCATTGCCAAGCTCAAGGAAGAAGACCCATCCCTTGTCTTCTATCGACATCCGGAGACAAGGGAGCTTCTCATCGGTGGCCTTGGGCAAATGCACTTAGAGCATGCCATAAAGGTCTTGAAGGATAAATACGGAGTTAAGGTAAAGACAAAGACCCCTACCGTGCCCTACCGAGAGACGATTAAAAAGCCGGTCCAGTCGGTCATTTACCGTCATAAGAAGCAGACTGGGGGAAGAGGGCAGTTTGCCGAGGTTCATTTCCATGTCTTTCCGTTAGAGCGAGGGAAGGGATTTGAGTTTGTGGAAACGCTGTCAGGTATGAATGTTCCCCGGAACTTTGTCCCTGCTGTAGAAAAGGGCGTAAGGGAGGCCATGGAAAAGGGGCTTCTTGCCGGCTATCCTGTGGTTGATGTAAAGGTTCAGTTCTACGACGGAAAATCCCATGAGGTTGATTCCTCTGACCTTGCCTTTAAGATCTCCGCCTTCCATTGCTTTAAGAAGGCTTTGGAGCAGGCAAACCCAGTCCTCCTTGAGCCCTACTATGAATACGAAATCTATGTGCCCGATGAGACCGTGGGAGATGTGGTAGGTGATTTAAACTCAAGAAGAGGGAGAGTCCTTAGCATCGATAAGGAAGGAAAGGTAACGAAGATCCGAGCCCTTGCCCCACTTGCTGAAATGCTTGAGTATGTGCTTTCTTTAAACGGGATTACCGGCGGACAAGGCTATTTTAAGAGCAGGTTTTCCCATTACGAGGAAGCTCCACCATTCATCGCCGAAAAGATCATTGCCAAGGCAAAGGAAAGCAAAGCTGAAGCTTAGATGGGTTGGGCTCTCGGAGGTTCCCTCCCCTGTGGCTCCGAGGGTAGGTTCCCTCCGCTTGTCGCCCCGAGCGAAGCGAGGGGTCACATCCCCCCATGTCACCCACAGTCTCCCTTTCCTGCCTCCCCGAGCCTCCCTTTTCAGTCGCCCCGAGCCTCCCTTTTCTGTCGCCCCGACCGAAGGGAGGGGTCTCCTTTTTCGTCCCTTTGTCAAATAGGGGATTTCTCGCTATGCTCGAAATGACAAGGTGGTGAGGAGATACCTCGCTATCGCTCGGTATGACTGGGTAGGGTCACCCTGAGCCTCCTCTGTCACCCCGAACGCAGTGAGGGGTCTCTCTGTGAGACGCTGTCTCGAACAAAGTAAGAGATACCTCGCTACGCTCGGTATGACTTTTTGAAACAACCTCTAAATTACTCCCTTGACTTTTTTAAACTGATCCGATAATAATATTATAAAAAAATCTAAAAGGAGGTGCGATATGAGAAGGTTAGCAGGTAGGTCGTCAGGTTTTACTTTGGTTGAGTTGATGATTGTTATCGCCATCATTGCCATCCTTGCGAGCATCGCCATCCCGCAGTATCTGAAGTATCAGAGGAAGGCAAAGGTGTCAAGCTATGCTTTACCTGTTGTAAGAGGTTGTGCTATGGATGTAGCTGCTTATTGCGTGGAAAATCCCGACGCAAATATATCAAACCCTGTTAACAACTCAAGCTTTCCTAATTGTAAAAATAGTACAATATCAACCCCAGGCGGAAATGTAACTATAGACGAAATAGACACCCTTGATTGCAACGACCAAGGAGTGGTCACTGCTGGAGGAATAAAAGGCAATTTAACTACAGTTGGCGATTATCAAGCAAAATGCACCTTTGATGGAAGCGGAAACATGAGATGCACCGTAGAAGGGACATAATCTAATAATTTAAGGGGGGGCGCCCCCCTTTAGCTTTATGCCCTATCCTTCTAAAGGTTTTACTCTTCTTGAGCTGATGGTCGTTATAGGCATCATCGCCGTTCTTTCAGGCTTAGCCATAGCAAACTATCAAAAATTTCGTCAGAAAGCCGTGGTTGCAAGCTATGCCTTGCCAAGCGTGAGAGGATGCGCAATTGGGCTTGCAAGCTTCTGCGCCGAATACCGAGGGGAATCTAACGAAACTATTGACCTCTCAACCTGTAGCACGGCAAGAAACTTTTGCAACAACAACACCCAAACCCCTCCTGGAAACTATACCATAATTTTCAACGGAACGCTTACCTGCAGTCAATCAGGTCATGTAGCAAACGGAACTATTATCGGAAAGATAGAAAACATCAACCTCTACCAAGCAGTCTGCACCTTTGACAACCAAACCTTAAAGTGTGATGTTAAAGCGCAGTAAAGTTTAGAGCGTAACGAAAAGTTCCTTGGAGACCTCTTGGCTTACGCCACAGGCGACAAGAAAGGAGGCTCGAAAAACTCTGATTAACCATCCTATCATCGAGCGAAGCGAGGCATCCCCTATTCCTAAGGCGATAAAAAAGAAGTTTCTAAATAATCGAAAGAAGGTCTCTTGTGGCAAAAGAGAGGATAACGAATTTTGACAAGCCTTTAATTTTCGTTTAAAATAAAATCTTACTATAGGGAGGATTAAATGGCGAAAAAGGGGGATAGGTGGCTTAAGCGTACCTGGGAGTTTGAGACCACGGAAGATCCTTACGCGATGAAGGAAGCACCAGCAGGGGAGGCAGTTTGTCCACGCTGTAAATCAGTTTTTAAAGACAAAAGATGGTTTATGGATGAAGTGTTAGCAGAGGAGCTTTTAGAGGCAGAAAACGTCCCTAAACTCCTTTGCCCAGGTTGTAGGAAGGCACTCGAAAGCTATGCCATGGGGTATCTTTACATCTCGGGTGAATTCTGGAAAACCCATCGTGATGATATCATGAGGCTTATAAGCAACGAGGTGGAAAAGGCACGCGGTCTAAATCCACTTCACCAGATAGTCAACATCGTAGATGACGGCGAAACCACCATCATTGAAACCACGACCGACCACTTAGCTCAAAGACTTGGCAGAGCCCTTTATAGAGCCTATAAGGGTGACCTTGAATTCCGTTGGTCAAAGGGTGATAAACTCGTCAGGGTCTACTGGAGACGATAAGCGAGCTCTATGCCCAAACCCCTGGTTCTTTTCCTTGATTTTGATGAATTAGCCTACGCTGTGCTCGAAACTTCTAAATTTTTACTAACGCATATCTATCAAGAAAACAAAGTAATCCTTTTCCATATTATCGAGGAGGCTTTAACCGCACCAGCCTATGTTCTACCATACTTGAAGTTTGAGTTCAAAAAGGTCGAAGAGGATCTCAATAGACTTATAGAGAGCGCTAATCTTAACAGAGAAAAAGTTGAAAAGACCTTAGCTTTTGGGGAGAGATGGGCAAACCTTGAACGGTTTTTGCACACTCTCTCCCCTGAGCTTCTGATCATAGGATACAAACCCCATCTTTTTACAGTTCCCTTAGCTGAAAAGCTCTTAGAAAGACTTGAGCTTACTTTTTTAGCTGTAAAAGAAAAGCCTCTCACAAACCTTAAAAGGATCCTTTGTTTTTTTGACCAATCACAGGATGCGACTTTAGCTTTAAAGTTAGCGTCTGATTGGGCAATCAAAACTTCTGCCAAGTTGACAGTGTTAAATTTTTATTTCACTAAACATCTGGCAAGCGTTGATGAAATTACCCTTCATGAAACAATAAAGACGTCGATTACAAAAAATATTGAAAGAGGGCTTACACAAACAGACAAAATCCTTGAAGACATCGTTGTCCTTAAGATAGATAATCTGCAGGACCTTGATAGGATGGTTAATCAGAGTTTTGAGGTAATTTTCATGGGAAGAAAGGGAGAAACCCTTATCCAAGGGCTCGGTTCCTTTTCTAAGCACATTCTCCGAACATCCAAAGTCCCTGTCTGCGTGGTGAAAGCCTAAGAATGGAATATGTAAGCTTAATTTTAAGTCTTTTTGTTATCTTAGTCTGCGCTGAAGTGTTTACCAACGGCGTTGAGGTCTTTGGAGAAAGGTTATCCCTTTCGCAGGCCGTAGTTGGAAGCATCCTTGCTGCTATCGGGACAGCCCTTCCTGAAACCATAATCCCCCTTGTGGCCATTCTACTCTATAAAGGTGAGAGCGGGTCCCAAATAGGAGTGGGAGCCATCCTTGGTGCCCCTTTTATGTTAGCTACCATTGGGATGTGCATGGTTGGGCTCGGAGCCTTGATAAGCTTTTTACAAAGAAAAAGAAATTTTGAAATCTATCTTGAAGAAAGCACCTTTAGAAGGGATTTTTCCTTCTTTCTCCTGAGCTACAGTTTAGCCATAGCAGGAGGAGTATTCTTTCCCGATAATAAACCTGCGCATTATATCCTTGCTTTTCTATTAATTTTGCTTTATACAGGCTATATCTATCAGACCTTCAGAGCAGATAGTCTTGAAGTAGAAGCCCATGAAGACCTTTATCTGTCAAGAATCTTTAAGAAGCTTTCCTTTAAGGTTGGAGAAAATGCTGAAAAGTTCTTAAGCCTTCTTCAGGCTGTAATCGCGGTTCTTATCATGGCAAAGGGTGCCCATATGTTTGTTGAAGCTTTGGAAAAGATTTCTATTAAATTCGGTTTAGACCCCCTTCTTTTTTCTCTCCTCATCGCTCCTATTGCCACAGAGCTTCCGGAAAAGTTTAATAGCTTCCTCTGGTCCTTAAGAAAAAGGGATATCCTTGCCTTGGGTAATATCAGCGGAGCCATGGTGTTTCAGTCCACCTTTCCGGTTTCCGTAGGTCTTATCTTTACTTCTTGGAAGATTGAGGGTTTAGGTTTGCTTTCTGCCATGATTGCTATAGGCTTAATCTTTGTATATTGGGGTTATGTCTCCCGTTTTAAACGCCTCCCAATTCCTCTCCTTCTCCTTTCTGGATTAGCTTATGTTGGTTATGCAGTCCTTGTTGTGCTAAGCATAACCCATGGAAGAACTTAATTCTTATTTAAAATGGCTTTCAACCTTTGAATTTCATGGAATAAAACCGGGTCTATACCGAATTCAAAAGTTGCTTACAAAGCTTGACAACCCTCAGAATAGGTATCTAACAGTCCATATTGCTGGGACAAACGGCAAAGGGTCAACCTCAGCCATGCTTGAAAGCATTGCTCATGCCCTTAGTTTAAAGGTTGGTCTTTACACCTCTCCTCATCTTTTTAAACTAAACGAAAGGTTCCGAATTAACAAACAGCCTATCTCTGACGAGAAACTTTTAGACGGTTTAAAGGTATTGAAGGAGACCTTAGGGAGCCTTCCCGCAACCTACTTTGAGTTAACAACCGCCCTTGCCTTTTTTATCTTTGCTGAGGAAAAAGTTGATATAGCTATCATAGAGTGCGGGATGGGTGGAAGGCTTGATGCGACAAATCTGATAAAACCAGAAGTCTCGATTATTACCTCCATCGGCTTTGACCACATGAGGTATTTAGGCGATACTATAGAGAAGATCGCCTTTGAGAAGGCTTGCATTATCAAAAGGGAAAGACCGGTTGTTGTGGGGAGAATGGAAGAGCAAGCAAAGCAGGTCATCTTCGATAGGGCAAAAAGGCTAAACTCACCGATCTACCTTTGGGATAGGGATTTCAAAACTATACCTTGTGGAAGCTCCTGGACGTATTTAGGGAAAAATAAAGTTGAAGGGATTTTTCTTAATCTTAAGGGCTATTATCAAGGTTATAACCTTGGTTTAGCCTTAAAAGCTACAGAAATACTTTCTGATAAAGGTATTTTGCCCTGGGACGAAGAAAAGATTAAAGAAGCCTTACAAAAGGTTGTTTGGCCTTTAAGATACCAAAAACAAAAGCTTTTCGGAAAGGATTTTCTTTTTGACTGCGCCCACAACGAAGAAGGAGCTTTAGCTTTAAGAGAAAACCTCTTAGCCGATGGAGATGGAAGTTACAAGCTTCTAATCCTTGGAGCCACGAACGAAGACGGCACCAAACCCTTTTACAGGCTTTTTGAGATACTCGAGGACCTTTTTGATGAGGTTTTTATCTGCGAATTTCCATCGCCAAGACGAGTGGTCACGATTTCAGAATGGCAAGAGAGGCTGTCAAAAAAAGATAAGGTGAGCTTTTTTGAAAATCCAAAGCTTGCCTTAGGAAAAGCCCTTGTTAGCCCCTTCTTAGGTATAGTAATCTCTGGTTCAATCTATTTTGTGGCTGAATGTTTTAAAATCTTAGAGGGTATGCAGGATGTTTGATTCTCTATCTGAAGAACAGAAGCTTGTCCTATCTACTCCGGGAGACCTTTTGGTCATTGCTGGTCCTGGAAGCGGTAAAACAAGAACGCTTGTGTCTAAGGTGTTAAGGCTTCTTGAAGAGGGCGTTTCCCCCGAAAAAATCTACCTTTTAACCTTTTCGGTTAAGGCAAGCTTGGAACTAAGAAAGAGGCTTGAAGAACTCGGCTTAAAAGGGGTAAAGGTTGATACCTTCCATGGTTTAGCCTACGACCTGATAAGGGCTAAGGACGGAAAGCCTCCCACCGTTATTTCAGAAAAGGAAAGGGACGAGGTATTAAAAAAACTCTTCCCAGGAGTAAAAGCCCCCCTATCAAAGGATGAGCTAAAAAGAATTTACTATGACTATCTTGAAAGGAATGGGCTTTATGACTTTGATTTTTTGGTTTATAAGGCAAGCACGCTTGAAGGCTTTAACTTTAAAGACTCCTATGTTATCGTGGATGAATTTCAGGACCTCGCCCAAGACCTTTTCCCTCTTTTAGAGAGGCTCACGCCCGCAACCTGGGTGTTTTTTGGCGACCCAAACCAATCCATCTACGGGTTTAGAAGGGCAAACCCAGAGAAGCTAAAAACATTCTTAGAAAAGGCTAAACTTGCCCTTAAGATTTGCTATCTTACCCAAAGTTTTCGCTGTCGGGAAGCCATTCTAAACTTTGCTGAAAATTTCAAGGCTTCTCCTTGGTCCTCACCAAAGTTAAAAAGCAACCTACAAGGAGGTGAGGTTTTGGGTTTTTTAAGCCCTGATGAATTTCAGGAAAAGGAAAAGCTTTCAAGGATAATCAAAGAAAACCTTGGGGGACTAACTCTTGAGTCTGCCCAAATAAATCAGGTCTCGCCTGATGATATCTTTATCCTTTCTCGCTTGAGGGTTCTTTTAGCTCCTGTGAAAGAATGGCTCCTTCAAGAGGGCTTTCCTGTAAGCCTTCCTGAGGAGGAAGCAAGAGAATTCTATCAGGAACTTTCCCAATTTCTGCAGTCCCCAAGAGTTCAAAATCTTTCCGTTGAGCAAGCTCTTTCTGAAGTTTCTCCTGAGTTGAAAAGCTATCTACTTAATTTGTATGAGCTATTTGAAAGGGATAAAGAAAAATTTTTAGCCTATCTTTCAAACCTTAAAGAACCTGATTTAGTTCTACCCACAAGGCAGGGGATCAATCTTATGACTATACATGCAAGCAAAGGGCTTGAAGCAAAGATTGTAATCTTAATCGGAGCAGAAGATGGCCTCATACCTTTAACCATCTTTAAAGATTTTGATTTAGACGAAGAAAAAAGAACTGTGTTTGTCGCTCTAACCAGGGCTAAAGATAAGTTTTACTTCTTTGTTCAAAAGGGGAGAAGAGCCTACGGAAGAAGATTTGAACAAACTTCTCCCTTCTTTTTAAACTTTCCGATTAAAATTTTAGAAAAACCTAAACCCAAAGCTAAACAGAAAACTTTATTTTGAACTGTCACATTGAAAGAGTGCTAACGCCTCCAAAAAGTCAATCCGAAAATTTGTAAGGGGCGAGCACTTGCTCGCACCTAAGTTACCTTTATGAATCCATTCGGCTTACACCTAAAGGTGACCGGAGAGCAGAAATCTCTCTAACGCCTTATTCTTTTAGCTCAAAACCTTCTTTTTGAGCCAGCTGTCTCATCTTGGCTAAGGCTTTTTTCTCTATCTGCCTAATCCTTTCTCTGCTAACTTTGAAGATGCTGCCAATTTCTTCTAAAGTATAGACTTCATACTCGCCGAGACCAAACCTCATACGAATTATTTTTTCCTCTCTTGGAGAAAGGGTTGAAAGAAATTTCTTTATCTTCTCCGACACATCTCTTTTTCTTGTGACTTCGTAAGAAGAGGGGCTCTTTTTGTTCTCTATGAAATTACCAAGGGTGCTTTCCTCGTCCCCGATCGGAGTTTCTAAAGAGATAGGGTCTTTTGCCGTCTCAAAGATAGAAAGGATCTTCTCGTAAGGGACACCGGTTCTTTCTGAAAGTTCTTCTGGAGTTGGCTCTCTCCCAAGTTCTTTCGTCATCTCATAGAAGGTTTTAAAGACATAGTTTCTTAACTCTAAGAAGTGGACAGGCAATCTTATAGTGCGCGTCTTATCAAGAATAGCCCTCGTTATGCTTTGCCTAATCCACCAAGAGGCATAGGTGCTAAACTTATTCCCCTTTCGATAGTCAAACCTATAGACTGCCCTCATTAAACCGAGGTTCCCCTCCTGAATAAGGTCCGCAAGGGGTAAACCTTGTTTGGTATATTTTTTAGCGATAGAGACGACAAGACGAAGGTTAGCCTTGACCATCTCATCCTTTGCCCTTTCAATCTGGGCTATGCATTTCTTTACCTTATCGCATAGCGCGCGAACCTGTTTGTTATTCTCATACTTTGATGAACAGGTTTCTATAAGCCTTTCAAAGTAGTTTACATAGCTCTTCTTTGGTTTAAGATTTGGGTCTCTTTTTTTCCATTCCTCGATCTGTCTTTTCGCTTCAACGACCTCTGGAAGGTTAACCTTGCTTTGAAGTATTAAATTAACAATAGTTTCAAACCCACCTCTTATCTGCCTTGAGAGCTCTTCTTCCCTTTCAGGCGTTAAAAGTTCATACCTCCCCATCTCCTTAAGATAAATGGAGAGAAGTTCCTCACTACCAGGCTCAGCATACCCCTCCTCTTCCTCCTCCAAAACACCTTCAGAATAGGTAGTAAGCTCCTTTATTTTGTCCTGAACGCGTTTTTCAATGTATTCTTCTCTTTCGTATGGGTCGAGCTCCTTTAGCTCAATACCATGGCTCTCAAGAAGGTCAAAGATCTCTTCCATCTTATCAGGGTCGCTATAATCCTCAGGCAACATCTGGTTTAAAAGGTCATAGGTTAAACGTCCGGATTTGCCGAGCTCAACGATCTTCTCCTGCAACTCCTTGTTTGCCATTACTTCATCTCACCCCTTTTTAAGATTTAATATAAAAATAAGATTACTTAAATCTTTTCCAAGCTCGCCTTGTATCTTATCGACAAGGAAAAAATTTTTTTGAATAATAAAAATTTTTTCAAGGATTAAATCACGGAAATTTTCTTCGATTGTGGCTAATTTTTATCTATTTTTAAAAATTTATTTACTCTTTCGTAGTTTTTTAAAATGATACATTTTCTATAGCAAATATCCTCAATATTATAAATGCTTTTTTCAAAAAAGCAAGCTATGAAGGTATAGTCCCTATTTCCCAACGGTGGCAAGATAAATAACTGTTTCTTCTTCACCATCGAGGTGAAGAAGGTCGTTTAAGTCTTCGTCAAAGAAAGCCCCAACCGGGCAAGCTTTTAGCCCAAGTGCAGTGCAAGCAAGGAGTAAGTTTTGACAGATATGACCGCAATCAAGGAATACATACCTTAACCCCCTTTCTCCGTATTTAGACATAGTTCTTCTTAAGACAGCTGACCAAATAAACACCACGCTTGCCGTAGACAAAAAGGCTTGACCAAGGGCGATTTCTTTTAATATATCTCCAAAGTAGCCCTCAGCTAATCTCTCAAGGGAAAATTCTCTAATGTTAAGATGGTATAATCCGGGAGCAATCTCAGATGAAAAATTAACGGCAAGATAGGTTTCAATAGGATAGAGGGCTCCTGCTGAGGGGGCAGTCCTTAAAAGATAACTTCCTGCAATAGCAGTAACACCTTGAGTAGCAAAACAAAGAAGAGAAATCTCTTCTTTGCTAATCTCAAGCCGGCGATAGTTTCTTTTACTTCTTCTTTCAGCAAGGATTTGAAATAAGCTTGATGTTTCAGGGAAAGATTCTATCTCTAACTTAACTCGAGGCGCATTCGGATATTCTTTAAAAGGTGCGGAGGGAGCAATATCCTTTTCTCTTCTAAAGATGCTTCGAAGGGTTAGATTTGTGTTTTTTAAATAGGTATAAGCAAGGGTATCTTTAAGGCTCATAGCTTATCCAGTAGCCAATCTTTTTTAAATGAACCTGAAGTGCTGAGATAGCAGCGGGAGTCACCCCTGGAATCCTCATAGCTTGCCCTAAAGATTTTGGTCTAATCCTGCTAAACTTTTCCACCATCTCCCTTGATAAGCCTGCAACTTGAGAGTAATCGAGGTCTTCAGGTAAGGCAAGGTTTTCAAGCCTTTTAAACTTCTCAACCTCCTTAAGTTGGCGCTCAATGTATCCGCTATACTTTATCTCAACTTCAACCTCCTCTAAGACATCATCAGGAATGTTTTTTAATTCTTCTATGAACTCTTTAAAAAAGTTAAACTCAACCTCAGGTCTGCGTAAAAGTTCAACTATCCTCTGACTACCAGTGATTGGAGTTGAGCCTTTACTTTCAAGATAAGGGTTAATTCTATCTGCGCTAATTTTGGTTTCATTTATCACCTTCATAGCTAAGTCAAATTGCCTTTTCCTCTCAAGATAGACCTCCCAGCGCTCATCATCGACAAGTCCTATCTTCCTTCCTATGGGGGTTAATCTAAAGTCTGCGTTCCCTTCCCTTAAAAGCAAGCGATACTCCGCTCTTGAGGTGAACATCCTGTATGGCTCATCTGTTCCTTTTGTAACAAGGTCGTCAATTAAGACTCCAATGTAAGCTTGGGAACGGTCGATGATCAAGGGCTCTTCTTCCTTAGCTAAAAGGGCAGCGTTTATTCCAGCAACTATACCCTGAGCTGCTGCCTCTTCATAGCCTGTCGTTCCGTTTATCTGTCCTGCTAAAAAAAGCCCATTGATGAACTTTGTTTCTAAGGTATGTTTTAGTTGGTCTGGGAAAACAAAGTCGTACTCAATACCATACCCTGGTCTAAGAATAACCGCTTTTTCTAAACCAGGAATACTTCGAACAAGCTCAATCTGAACATCAACGGGCAAACTGTTGCTTATGCCGTTTGGATATACCTCGACAGTGTCTAATCCCTCTGGCTCAAGGAAAACCTGATGCCTTTCCTTATCGGGGAAACGAAAGACCTTGTCTTCAATTGAAGGGCAATATCTCACCCCTCTTGACTTTATTCTACCGATAAAAAGGGGAGACCTATCTAAAGACTTTCGAATGATTTCATGAGTTTTCTCAGTGGTATAGGTAATGAAGCAAGGAATTTGTGGAAGAGGTGGTCTTTTACCCCTATTTTTGAAAGAAAAAAGAGGTGTAGGATAATCACCCCATTGAATTTCAAGCCTTGAATAATCAATCGTCCTTCCATCAAGCCGAGGGCAGGTCCCGGTTTTGAGCCTTCCCATCTCAAAGCCAAGCTCTTTTAAGTTTTGAGGAAGCCTGTTTGAGGGCGGGTCCCCAAGCCTTCCTGCTGGGAAGCTTTCAAGCCCGATGTGGATAAGCCCGTTTAGGAAGGTTCCTGTAGCTATGACTACAGCCTTAGCCCCATACTCCTCACCCGTTCGCGTTCTAACACCGTAGACCCTTCTGTCCTTGACAATAAGATTAGATACAGAGGCTTGCCTTATAAAGAGGTTTTCAACCCTTTCGAGGACGCGTTTCATCCTTTCCTGATACTTGAACCTGTCTGCCTGAGTTCTCGTTGCTCGAACCGCAGGACCTTTTTTAGTGTTTAGCTTTTTAAATTGAATGCCCGTCTCATCAATGGCAAGCGCCATCTCACCGCCAAGGGCATCTATCTCCTTGACTAAATGCCCCTTCCCTATTCCCCCTATAGACGGATTACAGCTCATCGCCCCTATTCTCTCAAGGTTGATGGTTAAAAGAAGGGTCTTACATCCAAGACGAGCAGAGGCTAAACAAGCCTCAATCCCAGCGTGACCAGCCCCGATAACGATGACATCAAAGGTTTCAAGAAACTTCATCAAAATTAATTATAAATCAAGAAGAAAATTTTGGCTATGGAGTAACCCTTCAGGATGCATTATAATTAAAAGCATGGAAAGATACTATAGCCTAAACAAACACCTAAGAGAACATTTTGGAGAAAAGGTAAAAAAGATACCCATAGACGCAGGGCTCACCTGCCCAAATCGGGATGGAACCCTCGGTTTTGGAGGATGCATCTACTGCGACGCCAAAGGTTCTGGGACAGGTTTGGCAAAGATTTTAACTCCTGAAGAACAGCTAAGAAAATTTATAGAAAAATTTGGAGCCAAGGGCTATAAAAAATTTATCCTTTATCTTCAGTCCTTTTCTAATACCTACGCTCCCCTTGAGGTCTTAGATGAGCTTTACAGCCTTGTCCACTTAGATAAGGATATCGTAGGATTAGCTATCGGCACAAGACCAGATTGCGTTGACGAAGAACGGGCAAACTTTATCAAAAAGTATCAGGATCAGGGCTATTATGTTTGGGTTGAGCTTGGTCTTCAAACCATCCACGATGAATCTTTAAGATACATCAACCGAGGGCATACCTACGAAGATTTTTTAAAGGCTTACAACCTCCTAAAGTCCAAAGGATTATCGGTTGTGGTCCACATCATCTTTGGTCTCCCAAGGGAAACTAAGGAGATGATGCTTGCAACAGTTAAAGCTCTAAGCTCCTTAAGGATAGATGGAATAAAATTTCATGCCCTTTACATCATTAAACAAACACCCATGGAGAGGCTCTATCTTAAAGGGGAATACCAACCGCTAACCCTTGAAGATTATGCAACTCTTGTAGCTGAGAGCCTTGCTCTTCTACCACCTGAGACGGTGGTCCATCGTTTAACCTCTGACCCGCCAAGAGATGAATTGGTAGCCCCGGATTGGCTATCAAAAAAGGCAGAAGTTCTAAAGTCCATTAATCAATGCTTACAACAGAGGGAACTATATCAAGGGAAGTTTTATAGGTAAAAGTTTATCTTTTTTTAACTTGAAGGTTTACTACTACAGACTTGACACCCGGAACAGATTTTGCGTGGAAAACTGCACGCTCTTTTTGAGCTTCGCTCTCAACAACACCAGTAAGGGTCACAACCCCGTTCACCGTGTCCACATCTATGCTAAGAGCTTTGAGCTCAGGGTCCGCAATAAGCTTTGCTTTAATCCTTGCTGTAATCTCTTTATCTGATAGATACTGAGTAAAACTCCTCTGCCTAACCCTTAAATTGTTTACAACCTTCTTTACCCCGGTCACTGAGGAGGCAATCTGAATAGCCCGCTTAACCTCTTCCTCGGAATCAACTAAACCGGTGAGAGTGACAACTCCGTTTACCGTGTCAACATCGATTTTTCTTGCTTTGGTAATTGGGTCTTCTATAAGCTTTGCCTTAACCTTTGCCGTGATTACCGCATCATCAAGCTGTGTTCCAACTGACCTTGGGTCTGTCCCTACTTTATATCCTTCATAAACACCACCCCCAACAAGAACCCACCCACATCCATAGACTGAGGTGGCAATCAATAAAAGAAGAGCTAACCCCTTGAAAGTTTTAAATTTATCTTTACTTTTACCGATAAGAGTATTAAACAAGGATGAAGAGGTGAGCCTCATGAAGATTGACCCCAAAAATTTGATCGATTTTAATCGTATCATAACGGAAATTATTGTCAAGAAAGATTCGAAGGTCTTCGAAGATTATCTTAAGGAAGCCCTAAAAGAGCTTGAAAGCTTAGAAAACCTTAAACAAACGGAGGGGGAAAAGGTCAAGTATTTGGCAGAACGCCTTGAATTTTCTCTTGACCTTTTGGATAAAATCGCCAAAACTCCGTTAAACTTTTCCTCCTCTAAAACTTTAGCCGATTTTCTTCTTTCTCAGGCTTTTGAGATGGAAAAAATAGCGGAGAGCTTACCGGAGGGAGCCTTAAAAAACCTATTTCTTGAGTCTGCTATCTATCTTGGGGTTGAAGGGCAAAAGATTAAACAAGGCTTCTATCAAGCTTAGGTCTTTTTAAGCGCTAATTCTAAGAGCTTTTGCACAAGGTCTTTAAAAGATAAGACAGCCATTTTTGCCGCTAAAGGTAAAAGGCTTGTTTCTGTCATCCCTGGGATGGTGTTTGTCTCAAGCACAAAGAATTCATCGTCTTTCAGGATCATATCTGTTCGACTATAATGTCTTAGCTTTAAAACCTTGTGAGCTATGAGAGCGTAATTTTTGCCCTTCTCAGTCAGTTTTTCGTCAAGAGGAGCTGGGCATACCTCCTCAGCCTTGCCAGGAGTATACTTTGTTTCATAGTCAAAGTATTTACTTCCTTTTGGAATAATTTCGACAAGAGGGAGTGGCTTTTCCTCAAGTATTCCTCCGGTAATTTCTCTACCCTGAATGTATTCTTCTATCAAAACCTCATCATCGTAGCTAAAGGCAAGGTCAAGCGCCTTGAAAAGTTCTTTTTCGTTTTCAACGAGGCTCATTCCCACGCTTGAGCCGTGGGTAGCAGGCTTAACAACCAAAGGAAAGCCAAGCCATTTAGCGTGCTCGACCATTTCCTTTGACGAAGCATGACCTTTATGGAAAGTTTCACCTCGAGGGACAGGCAGACAAGCCAACTGATACAGCTTTTTGCTCAAACCTTTATGCATAGCAAGGGCACTACCTAAAACTCCAGCTCCTTGATAGGGGAGCCCTAAAAGCTCAAGGAAACCCTGTATGGTTCCATCCTCCCCTCCCTTGCCATGAAGCACCAAAAAGGCAGCGTCAAACTCCCCTGCCCTTTGAGCAAGCTTCAAGAGGTCTGTTGCGGGGTCAAAAAATTCCACTTTATGACCCAGCTCCCTAAGAGCTCTCTCAACCGCCCTTGCTCCCTTAAGAGAAACTTCACGCTCTGAGGAAGTTCCACCAGCAATCAGGGCTACTCTCAAGACAGTTTTTGAGGACATCCCGGACCTCCTTGACATTGTTTAGTTTGTTTAAGTCAGAAGGACTAAAAGGAAGCCCTTTGAAGAGCCTCTTTTCAAGAAGTATGGTCATCTCCTCAAGAAGCCTCATTCGGATTATGGCCTTTAATGTCCTTCCATACCTTTCCCGTAGGTCAGAAAAGCGTTCCCTTAAGCTTACTATGGTATCGTGCTTTACCCTTTTGTCAGCATAAAAAACAATTTCCTCTTCTTTGATTGGCTCGCCTGGCTTTGGTAGTTTGAGGAAGATGTGGGCATAGATTATTTCGCCAACCCTTGGATAACCAAGGCTTGCCATAAGTTTATAGCCCGCGGCAGCATGATTTTCTCCGCTTTTAAGGCTTGCCATCTTTTGGACATCATGAAGCAAAGCAGAAACAGTCAAGACTTTAAGGTCAAGCAAGGGGTTGTTCACATGCTTTAAAAAGGTACCAAGACAAAGGGAGATAAGGGCAACTTTTTCAGAATGTCTTATGATGTGCTCAGGAACCTCCTCTTTTTTTAAAAGCTCGTAAGCAAAGTCTACGCTTAGCATCTTTAGCTTAGAATTTTTAAAATTAGGTAGCCAATAGGACCAGCTAAAAGCAGTCCATCGATCCTATCAAGCATCCCACCGTGTCCTGGGATCAACGCCCCAGAATCTTTTTTCCCAACTGAACGTTTTACAGCCGATTCTAAAAGGTCCCCCAATGTCCCAGAAAGAGCAACAAAAAAGGTCACAAGAAAATAAGTTCTAACATCAAATAGAGAAAACTTTAGATTAACAAGGTAGCCAACTAAAAAGGAAAGCCCTATTCCACCCCAAAAACCCTCCCAAGTTTTTCTTGGGGAGATGCTGGCAAAGAAAGGGGTTTTACCCCAGGTTTTTCCTGCAAAATAGGCGCCTGTGTCGTTAGCAAAAACGACCATCAAAAGATAGAAAAGATGCTCCCGAGAAAAATCGGAGATAATTCCTGTAAGACAACTCAAAGAAAAATAAACATAACTTAGCCCGAAAAAGAAGGGGAAAAATTGCCGAGCAAAAACCTCAGCCTGAAAACGGAATAGCTGGAAGGAAAAGGAAAATATTAAAAAAATAAAGAACAGAAATAAGTTTAAGGGAAAATTTTGCCAGAAAAGTCCAAAATAAAGCAAAATACTATACCAAAGATAAGCTTTTGGGAGGGAAAAAAGTTCATTCCATTCCCTCAAGGAGAGAATAGCAACTATAAGCACAAGAAATTTGATCAAAAAAAAGGGTGCTTTAAAAATTATAAGGATTAGGAGTGGAAGAAGGACAACCGCTGAGGCTATTCTCTTTAAAAGATTAGAGTTCATAAACCTTGCCAAACCTTCTTTCACGTCTCTGGAAATCTAAGAGGGCTTTCAAGTACTCATCTTCTGTAAAATCTGGCCAAAGCACAGGGGTAAAGTAAAGCTCGGTGTAGGCAAGCTGAAAGAGGTAAAAGTTTGAAATCCTCATTTCGCCCCCGGTTCTGATTAAAAGGTCTGGGTCAGGCGCATCAGGAAGATAAAGAAATTGTCGAAATAATTCTTCAGATATAACCTCTGAGGGAAGGTTTCCTTTTTTTATCCTTTCCGCTAACTTTCTTGCTGCTTGCAAGATCTCAGCCCTTCCTCCATAGCTTAAAGCTAAGATTAAATTAAGCTTTTCGTTTGCCCTCGTCTCCTTCTCAGCAAGGTCTATTACTTTTTGCAAATTTTTCGGTAGGTCTTCTTTATCACCCATAACCCTTAGCCTAATTCCTTTTTTCTTCATGGTTGGAAGTTCCTTAAGTAGATACTCTTCAAGAAGTCGAAATAGGGCTTGTGTTTCTGCTTCCGGTCTTTGCCAGTTTTCTTTAGAAAAGGTAAAAAGTGATAGATATTTGATGCCGATTTCTTGACTTTTTAGGACAATTTTGCGAGCTGTTTCTACTCCTTTTTTATGACCGTAAACTCTTGGAAGACCCCGAGCTTTTGCCCATCTTCCGTTGCCATCCATGATGATGGCCACATGGTAAGGGAGCTTCTCCAAGGACAAAGGTTCAGCCTTTTCATGGCCAGTCATACATTAAACGGTAAGGATCTCCTTTTCCTTTTCGGCTAAGGCTTGGTCTATCTTTTTTATAAACTCGTCTGTTATCTTTTGAACTTCCTTCTCAAGCCGAATGTAATCATCTTCGGATAACTCTTTATTCTTCTTTGCCGCCTTAAACTTTTCGAGAACATCCCTTCTTATGTTTCTGACTGCAACCCTCGCTTCTTCAGCAAGCTTCCCTGCAACCTTCAAGAGCTCTTTTCTTCTTTCCTCAGTAAGAGGTGGAAGAACAAGTTTTAGGCTTTTTCCATCGCTCGTAGGGGTTAAGCCAAGGTCTGACTTTTGGATTGTCTTCTCAATCTCCTTTAAAAGATTTGGGTCCCAGGGCTGGATAACAAGAACCTTCCCTTCTATTACATTAACTGTGGCTATCTGGGGAATGCTCATCTTGGTTCCGTAACAATCAACCTTTATCCCCTCTAACAAGGCAATGGAGGCCCGAGATGTCCGAATATGAGAAAGCTCCTCTTTAAAAGTTTTTAAAGCCTTATCCATTCTTTTTTTTACATCCTCAAGCTGTTGGTTCACAGCTTACCACCCCCTCTCCAAGATCTTCTTAGTTCCCCACATAAGTTCCAATAGGTTCACCCATTAGAGCTCTTTTTAAAGCTCCCTTTTCTGGGAATTTAAAAACAATAATAGGAAGGTTCTGCTCCTTGGCTAAAGAAAAGGCTGTGAGATCCATTACCTTTAAACCTTGTAGAAGTGTTTCTTCGTAGGTGAGGCGTTCGTATCTTTTTGCTGACGGGTCTAACATTGGATCCTTATCGTAGACGCCATCTACTTTCGTTGCTTTAAGTAAAACCTGAGCAGATAGCTCAAGCGCCCTTAGCACTCCTGCTGTGTCGGTTGAAAAAAAGGGATTGCCTGTTCCGCAGGCAAGAAAAAGGACCTCTCCCTGTTTTAGATAGCTCAAAGCCTTATCCTTAGAGAAGCCTTCAACAACCCCTTTTATTTCATAGGCTGAGAGCACCCTTGAAGGAACGCCGTTTTTTTGGAAAAGGTCCTGTAATAAAAGGCAGTTTATCAGGGTGGCAAGCATGCCTGCCTGGTCAGCCTTAACCCTGTCTATTCCTTCCTTCTCTACGCTAACTCCTCTTAAGATATTCCCCCCACCAACTACTATGGCTAACTCTGCCCCAAGGGCTAATACTTCCTTTACTTCTTCGCAAAAAAGTTTTATAAGTTTTGGGTCAATGATAGATAAACTATCGCCAGCCAAAGCTTCCCCGGAGAGCTTAAGCACTGCTCGTCGATACTTAAGCATGTTTTTTATTCGCCCACTTGAAATCTAGCAAACCTTCGGATCACAATCTTCTCCCCTGTTTTAGAGATAAGCTCATTCAAAAGGTCTTGGATTGTGAGCTCAGGGTTCTTAATAAAGGGCTGTTCAAGAAGGACATTTTCTTTATAGAACTTCTCAAGCTTACCCTCAAGGATTTTAGGGATAACATTCTCGGGTTTTCCTGCCTCTCTTAGTTGTTCTTCATAGATCCTTTTTTCCCTCTCAAGAACCTCTGGCGGAACCTCCTCACGAGTAATGCTAATAGGATTTGTGGCCGCAATCTGCATGGCCACATTGTGGGCAAATTCTCTAAACTCATCAGTCCTTGCCACAAAGTCTGTCTCGCAGTTTATCTCAACAAGGACTCCTATCTTTTTGTTGGCATGAATGTAAGCCTCAACTATCCCTTCTTTTGCCTCTTTGCCAGCCCTTTTGGCAGAGATGGCCAGACCTTTTTTTCTTAAAATATCTATTGCCTTTTCAATATCACCACCTGCCTCTTCAAGGGCTTTCTTGCAATCGGAAAAACCGGCAGCCGTTCTTTCTCTTAACTGTTTGATGAGTTCAAGCGAAATCTGGCTCATATCTCAAACCTCCTCTAAATTTTAAAAAATTATTCAGCTAAAAACTTTTCTGCTGCTTCTTCGTAAGATATTTCTTTTTCTTCTTCCTCGATGATTTCTTTTAAGATCTCTTCTGCCTTTTCTTCGGCCTTAAGAAATTCTTCCTCAATGGATACTTCCTTGTCTGTTTCGGCGGCAACCTTCTCCTTGTAGAGCTCAATTCCCTCAAGACAAGCATCGGCAATTTTTCCGGTGATAAGCTTTATCGCCCTTATGGCGTCATCATTCCCCGTAATGATGAAATCGATTAGGTCTGGGTCGCAGTTCGTATCAACGATTGCCACAATAGGTATCTTAAGTTTGCGAGCCTCTAAGACGGCAATTTCCTCATGCACTGGGTCTACAATATACAGAGCATCGGGGAGGGTTTCCATATCCTTTATTCCAGCAAGGTTCCTCTCAAGCTTTGCCTTAAGACGTTCAAGCTTTAACCTTTCCTTTTTAGGAAATCTCTCTATCGTGCCGTCAGCAAACCATCCTTCAATCCTCTTTAACTTTTCAACGCTTTGCCTGATGGTTCTAAAATTGGTAAGCGTTCCACCAAGCCAGCGATAGTCAACATAAGGCATTCCACACCTTTGGGCTTCTTCTCTTATGGCATCCCTTGCTTGTTTTTTGGTGCCAACAAAAAGGATTTTCCCACCGTTTGAAGTAAGGTTCACCACAAACTCATAGGCAATCTCAAAGTACTTTAAAGTTTGTTGAAGGTCGATGATGTGGATGCCGTTCCTCTCACCGAAGATGAAAGGCTTCATTTTAGGGTTCCATCTACTGGTCTTGTGACCAAAATGGACCCCAGCCTCTAAGAGTTGTTTCATGGTGATGTGGCTCATTGTTCAACCTCCTAATGGGGTTTTTTATCTTCCGCTCCGGGTGGAATAAAACCAAGCATCCCTTCCGGGACACCCCTTCCTCGGAGCGTGCTTAGTTGGCTAAATTAAATCACCAATTTTCTTTTTTTCAACTGTAGCTTATAATAATTTTCATGCCGCTTATTACCCTTGAAAGGGTTACCAAAATCTATCCTCCCTATTTTCGGGCTTTAAACAACGTTAGCCTAAGCATTGAACCAGGAGAATTCGTGCTTTTAACTGGACCAACAGGAGCTGGGAAAACTACCCTTTTAAAACTAATTTACCGTGAAGAAGAGCCCACGGACGGTGAAATATTCTGGGAAGGGCTGCCTTACTCATCCCTAAGTTATAATGACTTTTTAAAAATAAGACGGAAAATGGGAATAATCTTTCAAGATTTGAAGCTCTTCGAAGACCTTTCAGTTTATGAAAACATCAAACTTTCTCTTGATTTAGCCGAAATAAGCCTGCCGAAAAAACGAGCGAAGGTCATAATCTTTGATTACCTCGAACGATTTGACCTATCCTCAAAGGCAAATAAAAAGGTAAAATTCTTATCAGGAGGAGAAAAACAGAAGGTTGGTTTTATAAGGGCAATCATCAAGGACCCGGATTACATCATAGCGGATGAACCAACGGGTAATATCGACCCGCTGAGCATTAAAGAAATCTTATCCATTCTAAAAGAGCTAAACCAAAAAGGCAAAACCGTGTTGCTTGCGACTCATGACCCAATTATCATCCAACAAGCGGAAGCTAAAGAAATATATCTTCATAAAGGGGAGCTAATTCCAAAATGTTGAAAGCCCTCATGAAACTCGAATTCTATAAAAATTTTTTTTATTATCTGACCTTATCTCTTTTTATTTTCTTTTGGTCCTTCAGTTGTTACTATGCCTTGTCTTTTTATTCTTTAGCCATCGAAAATTTTATCAAAAAAAGTCAAAACATAGAGATTTACCTATTTTCAAATGATAAGAACTTACTTGACAGAATAAAAAAGGATCTACAAGCTTTCGTTGAGTTTAAGAAAGAAATTGATTCAAACGCTTTGAAAAAACAAATTTTTGAAGAGGTTGAGAGCACTAATATTACTTTAGACGAAGAATTGATCCCAAAGGTGGCTATCTATAAGATTAAAAAATATGAATACCTACAAGATATCGATAAAATCTTGAAGCAATTCAACAATGTTTATTATATAATAGAAAAACCGCCTATCTCTCTTCATAAGTTACCATTTATTTCCATTGGCTTAGGGATAATTCTATTAATTTTTTTCCTTCTATATTTGGTTCTTTCTTTTATCTTGATAAAACTTTTAATGCTTAGAACTGAGGAAGAAACTAAGACTTTTCAGTTGTTAGGAGGCTTTATTTTTAAAATTAACTTAGCTAAAATTTTAGTACTCTATTTATTTCTTCTAATTTCAACTTTTCTATCAATCTTTTTGATATATTTAATAAACGAAAAATTTAAAGTTCTAGAAAGTTTGTTTAACATAGACATTAAAACTATTGACCTAAAAATTCTATCACTTGTTTTTTTACAAATCTTTATTATTCAACCTCTGTTTATCTTGGTATCAACTAAAAAATGTTAAGAAAAATAATTTTAGTTCTTATTATTTTTCTACTTTTTCTTGAACCAATGCCTTTATTCTCAGAAGAAAAAGATAATACAATTGAAAAAGAAATAATGATTATAGAGAAATATTTAAAAGAAATTAAAAAAGAAGAAGAAAAAAATGAACATTTTTATAATAAAACCAAAAATGAGCTTAGTAAAATTATCAATTTATATATTTTCTTTGAATCTAAAGAAGGAAAAAACTTAAGAAAAGAAAAAATATCAAACAAAGATTTGACAAAAAAATTAATTGAATATAATTTTAACTTATATCAGAATATAAAAGTAAATCTCTCAAAAGCTAAGGAAAATAAACAATTATTGTATGCTAAGCTTACAAAATTAAAGGAAATATATGCTAAAAGAAAAGGAGAGTCTACTCCAGAAGGTAGATCAGAAATGGTAAAAATCTTAGATAATAGAATACTTAATCCAATAACGCTTGAAAAGACTAAGGAAGGACAACATAGAATAGTTCTTAAAGAAAAAAGAAAGGTTTATGCTCCTATCTCTGGCATAGTTGATAAAATAACCTTTACTCAGGGTGTATTGGGTTTAAAAATAAAAAACGAAAAATGTTTGTCTTATGTATGGGGGCTAAGCATCTTATCCGTAAGCCCTGGGCAAAAAGTTAAATTAGGGAAAATTATTGGAGAAACAGAAGAACCTTTAGAAAAGGATTTTCAATTTGTATACGAGGTATTTTGCCATAGATGATCAATCAGATTTTAATATCTTTTCTTCTATGTAGGCAAAAAGTTTGTTTGAAATGTATAGACCACAACCTAAAATCCATCCTTCATGCTTTAGTATCACATAACCTGGCTCGATAGGAAAGGCGATTTCTTCGAGCTTTTTTCTTTCCTTTAGTAGATTAAATTTCTCCCTTGTTATTTCGACAATGTTTTTGGTTGCCCATCGTCCGAAGCGCTGAAGAAAGGCTGAAGTTGGTTTCAAATAATGAGAAACCTCTCTCAAAAACAACAAGCCAACCGTTTCTGGGTTTAAATCTTTTAACTTATCCCAAGGGGCGTTCTTTGGATAGAGCCAAAAATTTGATGCTCCCTTTAACATCTCATACTCTTCAAATAAAAAAGGAGAAAGTCCAAATCTTTTTTCCAAAAATGAAAGAACAGACTCTCTTTCTTCTGGGCCTAAGAGCCTTGGGAATTTTTTAACTTCTTTAGCCATAGGTCATCCTCCTTTTTGTTACCCCGAGCCTTTTTTTGCCACCCTAAACCTTTTTTCTCGCCCCGAGCCTACTATTTTTGTCCCCCCGAGCCTACTTTTTTGTCACCCCGAGCCTACTATTTAAGTCCCCCCGAGCCTACTTTTTTGTCCCCCCGAGCCTACTTTTTTGTCCCCCCGAGCCTACTTTTTTATCGACCCGCGCGAAGCGAGGGGTCCCTCGCCACTTACGTGCCTCGGGAGGACACGGATGGGCTGTCGCCCCGAGCGAAGCGAGGGGTCCCTCGGCACTTACGTGCCTCGGGAGGACACGGTGGGAGGCTGTCACCCCGAGGCGTCAGTTGAGGGGTCTCCCCTTTTGTCCTTCCCCTCGAACTAAGGTATGCCTCGGCTTGCGCTTGGCAGGACAAGGTAGAGGTTTACTATTGCTATTACTAAAAAGTCTTATATAATTTAGCCTTTTAGATAAGTCTTACAAGATACTTCCTAAGGAGAAAAGATGAACCCAAAAGCTGAAAAATACAAGTCTGCAGGGGTTGATTTAGAGGCGGCAAACCGGCTTGTGGAGATTGTTAAAGAAAAAGTTGCCAAGCTTCCCCAAAAAGGGGTTATAGGCGGGATTGGAGCCTTTGCTGGCTTGTATTCTCTTGATCTTTCCTGCTGTGCCAACCCTCTCCTTGTTGCCAGCACAGACGGTGTAGGAACAAAAATAAAAATCGCCATCATGGCGGATTATCATGTATCCGTTGGGGTAGACTTAGTAGCCATGTGCGTAAATGACATCATCACCCTTGGTGCAAGACCTCTTTTCTTCCTTGACTACATTGCCATGGGTAAATTTAACGAAAAAACCTTTTCGGAAATCCTTGATGGAATAACTGAAGGATGCAAAATATCTCAATGTGCCCTACTTGGTGGAGAAACCGCAGAAATGCCCGGCATGTATGGAGAAAAGGATTATGACCTTGCTGGCTTTGTGGTAGGAATTGTGGATCGAGATAGGATGATAGATGGGTCTGAAATCTCAACCGGTGATGTGGTCATTGGGTTAGCATCAAACGGATTACATAGCAACGGGTTTTCTTTGGTCAGAAAGATCCTTTTTGAAGAACATAAACTTAGCTTAAGCCATGTGCCAGAAGCCCTTGGACTACCCCTCGGGGAAGAAATTCTAAAGCCTACTAAGATCTATGTTCCGACAATTCTTACTCTTTTAAACCGGGGCGAAAAGATAAAGGGAATTGCCCACATTACAGGGGGAGGATTGGTTGATAACATACCGAGGATCCTACCCCAAAACTGTAAAGTAGTGATAAACAAAAAGGCCTGGGAATGGCCGCCTATATTCAAATATCTTCAGGAATTGGGAAACATCTCCGAAGAGGAAATGTATCGCGTGTTTAACTGTGGAATTGGCATGGTTCTTATTGTAAAAAAGGATGACGAGCCTAAAATTAAGGAATTTCTTTCTGCCTGTGGGGAAAAATGCTACACCTTGGGCTGGGTTGATCGAACAAATGCCGAAGAAGAACGCGTTGTCTTTGTTGAGGGATAAGGAATGTATTTTCAAGATGTAATCGCCGCACTTAATAAATTTTGGGCTGAGAAAGGATGCGTCATACTCCAGCCCTATGATGTGGAAGCCGGGGCTGGAACCTTTCATCCAGCAACCTTCTTAAGAGCCCTTGGAAAAAAGCCTTGGGCATGCGCTTATGTAGCCCCATCAAGGAGACCAACCGATGGAAGATACGGGGAAAACCCAAACAGGCTTCAGCATTACTATCAGTACCAAGTTTTGATAAAACCCTCTCCTGACAACATTCAAGACCTATACCTTGAAAGTTTGCAAAGGTTGGGTATAGACCCACGAGACCATGATATCCGCTTCGTTGAGGATGATTGGGAATCGCCTACGCTTGGTGCTTGGGGGCTTGGTTGGGAAGTTTGGCTTGATGGAATGGAGATCACTCAGTTTACCTACTTTCAGCAGGTAGGTGGCTTTGAGTGCTTTCCTGTTTCCGTTGAGATTACCTATGGTCTTGAAAGGTTGACGATGTATCTTCAGGGTGTAGAAAGCGTCTTCGATATTAAATGGAATGAAAAGGTCCTCTATAAAGATGTGCATCTACCTACCGAGGTCGAATACTCTATCTTTAATTTTGAGGTGGCTGATGTCTCTTTGTTAAGAGAGCTTTTTGATAAGTATGAAGCAGAAGGTAGAAGGGTTCTTGAGTTAGGATTAGTCTTTCCGGGATACGATTTTGTCTTAAAATGCTCCCATCTTTTTAACCTCCTCGATGCTCGAGGTGCTATCTCGCCTATTGAAAGGGCAAACTACATAGCTAGGGTCCGAGCTTTAGCAAAAAGAGCTGCTGAAGCTTATTTAGAAAAATACGAGGGTCAAGGATAGGCATGAAAAACCTTCTTTTTGAAGTGATAACCGAGGAACTGCCAGCAAGGTTTATTAGATTAGGGATCAACTCCTTAGCCGAGCTCATGGAAAAGTATTTAGTCGATTATAGGCTTAAGTTCAAAGACATAAAGACAGCTGGAACCCCAAGAAGGCTTGTTCTCTTTGTTGAGGGGCTTAGCGAGAAGCAGGAGGACCTTGAAGAGGAGATTATTGGACCGACTACTAAGGTTGCTTTTGATGAAAAAGGAAACTACACAAAAGCAGCGCTTGGCTTTGCGGCAAAGCACGGCGCAGATCCGTCTGACCTTTACATAAAGGAAACCCCAAAGGGATCCTATATCGCCTTTAAAGTCAAAAGGATAGGAGAAGAAACTACTAAAATTTTACAGACCATACTTCCCAAAATCCTTTTAGAAATCCCCTTTCCAAAGAAGATGGTCTGGGGTGAGGTTAGGTTTCCCTTTGCGAGACCAATTAGGTCTATTCTTTGCCTTTTTGGAGAAAATATAGTGCCTCTTGAAATAGCAGGCTTAAAGAGCGTAGACTGGACCTATGGACATAGATACTTAGGGGCAAACAAAATTAAGCTAACGAAAGCAGATTTTGATGAGTATGTAAAGCTCCTTCAGGAACATTGGGTAATCGTTGACCCTGACGAAAGAAAAAGAATAACCGAAGAGGAAATTAAGCGAATAACTCAAGGGAAAGGTTTCCCCGAGCTCGAACCCCATCTTCTTCATGAGAACGCAAACCTTGTGGAATATCCCTTCCCTACCCTTGGGTCCTTTGATGAAAAATTTTTGAAGATGCCTGAAGAGCTAACTAAAACCGCTCTTCAAGAACACCAGAGATACTTTTTACTGAGGGATGAAGGCGGAAAACTTCTTAACTATTTCGTGGCTGTTAACAATAACCGCGTTCGGGATGAAAAGGTGCTAATTGCCGGGCATGAAAGGGTAGCCAAGGCTCGTTTAGAGGATGCCCTTTTTTATTACGAGCGGGACTTAAAGCAATCCTTAGACCAATGCGTGATAAGCTTAAAGGGTATTGTTTACCATGTCCGGTGCGGGACCTTATATGAGAAAACAGAAAGGCTAAAAAAGCTTTCGGTTTTTATTGCTGAGAGATTGGGCATTGCACCTGAGTTAGAAAAGCTAAAAAAGGCAAGCCCTTACGCTAAGGCTGACCTTGCCTCGGAGGTGGTGAAAGAATTCCCAAGTCTTCAGGGTATTATGGGAAAGTATTACTATCTTCATCATTTTGGAGATGAGGTTGTAGCAAGGGCGATTGAGGAGCAGTATCTTCCTAATCCAAACGATGAGAGGCTACCAGAGACAACGATTGGTACCATTCTTTCTATTTGCGACAAAGTTGACCATATTACCGCTCTAATTGGGGTAAACGAGAAGCCTACCGGAGAAAGCGACCCTTATGGTTTAAGAAGGGCAGCTTATGGTGTGATAAAAATACTGCTTGGAAAAGAACTTGACCTTGAGCTTGAACCTTTGATTGAGAAGGCTTGTGATCTTCTTTTACAGCAGGGCTATCTTAAAAATCAATCGGCAAAAGAGGAGACCGTTGAATTCTTGAGAAAGCGGCTTGAAAGCGAATTCCTCTCCCTTGGCTATCCTAAAGGACAGGTCTTCTCTGTTATCAAGTTGAACCTTAATCCCTACGATCAATTTTTGCGCTTAAGGGCAGTTTCAAAGCTTTCTCAAGGTAAAGAGTTCGAAGACCTTTTAGTTCCTTTCAAGAGGGTTTACGCCATTCTGAAAAATCAGGACATAGATAAGCTTCTACCACCCAAACCTGAGCTTTTTGAGCTAACTTCAGAAAAGAACCTGTTTGAGGCTTATGAGGAGATTGAAGAGCTTTATTTGTTAAAGCTTAAAAGTAAAGCCTATGAGGATGCGCTTTATCTTTTACTCAAGCTAAAACCCTTTATTGAAGAATTCTTCGATAAAGTCTTTGTGATGGTTGATGATGAAGAGGTCCGCGCAAACAGACTATCCCTTCTTAAACAGGTATTTTCTCTTTATCAGTTTTTTGCCCATTTCGAAAATCTTGTTTAATTTTTAAAAAGGCTATGAAGAGCTTACCTCCAAAGAGCGTGATCGTTGGCACAGCTGGTCATGTAGACCATGGGAAGTCAACTCTTATAAAAGTCTTAACTGGCATCGACCCTGATAGACTGAAGGAAGAAAAGGAAAGAGGCATAACCATAGACCTCGGTTTTGCCCATCTTATTCTCCCTTCGGGCATCCTTGCTGGCATCGTTGATGTGCCAGGGCATGAAAGGTTCATTCATAACATGGTTATCGGAGCTGGTGGAGTAGACTTAGTTATGCTTGTAATCGCCGCTGATGAAGGGGTTATGCCTCAAACGGTAGAACACTTAGAAATCTGTGAGCTCCTGGGAATTAAAGATGGTTTCGTCGTCTTAACGAAAGTAGACTTAGTGGATGAAGAACTTTTGGAACTTGTTGCCGAAGATGTCAGGAAATTCCTTAAAGGAACTTTTCTTGAGGGGGCTCCCATCATTCCCTTTTCAGCGATTACCCTCCAAGGCAAGGAAGACATTATCAAAGTCCTTGATGAAAAGGCAAAAAAGGTCCGAGAAAAACCAATTCGCAAACCCTTTAGGCTCCCCATCGACGGAGTTTTTACAGTAAAGGGTCATGGCACGGTAGTAAGAGGGACTGCCATTTCAGGAGAGGTCGCTCTCGGCGATGAAGTAATGGTCTATCCCCAAGGCATCTTAACCAAGGTGAGAGGCATACAAGTGCATGGAAAGCCTGTGGATAAGGCTTATGCTGGAATGCGGACCGCCTTAAATCTACTTAATGTGTCTAAGGATGAGGTCGAGAGAGGAAATGTAGTCTCTTTACCTGGCGTATTAAAGCCTACCCAATGGGTTGATGTGGAGATAAAAACGGTTAGAAAATTAAGTAAACCTCTTAAAAATTTCGAAAACCTTTTGCTTTACATTGGCACTTCCGAGGTTTTAGCTAAACTTATCTTGGTTGTAAAAAATGAGCTTCCAGCAAACGAGAAGGATGTTGCCCAATTGTTTGTTAGTAAACCCATTGTTTGTTTTAGAGCTGATCGGTTTATCCTTAGAAGACCTGGGACGAATGAGACGGTTGCTGGTGGAAGGGTGCTTCTACCCGTTACTGTAAGAAGAAAGCGCACCAAACCCTGGGAAAAGGAAGAGCTTTTGTTTTTAGCTCAAGGAGACCTTTCTGAAATTGCTTACTATCTAATTAAGAAAAGGGGAAGAAGAGGGTTAAAGGTAGAAGATTTAAGCTATTCCCTATCCATCTATAGTCAAGAGCTTGAGGATATAATTACTAGTTTGAATGAAAAGCTGATTATTATCCCCGAGGGAGAGACAAGATATCACTTTGCGAAGTCAGCCTTAGCGGAGTTAAAAGAAGAGATCCTTGAGAGGTTAGAAAAGTATCATCAAGCTAACCCGCTATCTCCAGGCTTAAGCAAGGAAGCTCTAAAGAGCAGACTTTCTGATGAGACAAATCACTTACTTTATGAAAGGGCGCTTTACCAACTCTTGCAAGAGCAGAAGCTCTATAAAGATAAGGACCTATATCTTTTGTCGCAGTATCGTAATATAAAATCTACTGAATTAGAGGAACTAAAAAAAAAGGTCGAACAAACCTTCTTAAAAGAGGGGCTTACTCCAAGGGATGCCGAGGAGATTTTACTTGATTTTGGTGATAAATATTATGTAGCTAAGGAGCTTTTTAAGCTACTACAGAGAGAAAGCGTTCTCATCCCTGTTACTGAGAAGTTAGTCTATCATCGCGATATTTTAGAAGAGGTAAAAAGAAAGGTTTTTGACTACTTTGAAAGGAACAAAGAGCTAACCGTCTCTGCCTTTAGGGACCTATTTGGGGGTAACCTAAGCAGAAAATACCTCATACCACTTTTAGAATACCTTGATAAAGTAAAAATTACCCTTAGGGTGGGCGATAAAAGGGTTCTACGAAAGCCTCTAACCCAAGTTTCAACAACTAAGACTTAGCTCCGAAAATCCCATTTTATGTCCTTCTGGGGCGTCAGCCAAGGAGCCTCCTCTTTTGTCTTACCTGGGATCCCTCGTAACTCACGTGCCTCGGGATGACAAAAAGAGGGCGTCGCCGCAAGCCGCAAGGCGAGGGGTCTCCCCCCTTCATGTCATTCCGAGGCGTAAGCCGAGGAACATCCATCTCATGACCAAAGAGGGATGCCTCGCTATCGCTCGGCATGACATAGTGTAGGAGCACCTGGCTGGGTGTTCAAGAATTTTACAATGGGCGAGGAGCCGCTTGCCCTACATGTCTTACTTATTTTTCGCTTTTTCTTTGTTTTCTTGGTCTTCTTAGACTTCTTTTTTTCCACTTCTTTAGTTATCTCATAGAAATTTTTCAGCTCTTCCTTGACCTTTTTATGGAATTTATCTGGCTTCATTCCTGTAAGTAGCTCTATAGCATCGTCTATATGCTCAATTTGGTAGAGATGGAATGTTCCTTCTTCAATGGCCGAGAGCACCTCTTCATCAAGCAGGACCTCGTCGTAATTTTGAACCGGGATAATGACCCCTTGTGTGCCTGACATTTTAGTTAGTTTACAAACTTTAAAAAAACCCTCAACCTTTTCCTTTATTCCGCCAACGGGCTGAATGTTACCAAACTGGTCAATAGAACCGGTTATAGCTAAATCCTGCCTAAGCGGGACCTTGGCTATGGCGGAAAGCAACGCTAAGAGCTCAGCAGCTGAGGCGCTGTCTCCCTCCACAAACTCATAGCCCTGCTCAAAGGTAAGGTTTGCCGATAGTTGTAATGGAAAGTCTCCGCTATACTTATGGAAAAGATAGGCAGATAGAATGTAGACTCCTTTAGAATGAATGGGACCGCTAAGGTCTATTTCTCTTTCTATATGAACTACCCCTTTACTTCCTGGATAGACGGTTGCGGTTATTCTGCTTGGCTTACCAAAGGAATAATCACCAAGGGATAGGACACTAAGTCCGTTAATCTGCCCTACTCTTCTTCCCTCAACGGAGATTATCATCTTTCCATTCTTTATAAGCTCTAAGATCTTTTCCTCGATAAGGTTTAGACGGTAGATTTTTTCTCTAATGGCTCTTTTTATATGGGATGCTTCGATAAAATCACCTTCAGCGTAAGCATTTGCCTCTTGGAGTAGCGTGGAAAGGTTCGCAAAGTTAAAACGCGCCTTTCTTAAATTTCCAGCTTCATAGATAGAAAATTTCAAAACCTCTGTTAAGGCTTCGGGTGTTAAATCCTTTAACTTTTTATCAACGATTATCTTTTTAACGATGCTGGGGAAGACTGAGAGAAATTCTTCGTCAACAGGCACGTTAACATCAAATTCAGCTTTAATCTTGAAAAGCTCTGAAAACTCTTCATCATAGTTAGTCAATAGGTAGTATAGATAAGGGTCGCCTATGAGAAAGACTTTCGCTGAAAAAGGAATTGGTTCAGGGGATAAGCCTACATGCGGAACGGGTATTTCTTCCATCATTCCGCCCATGATAAAAAGTTTTCCATGTTTTATGGTGCGTTTAAGCAGAAAATAAAGGGCGGGATTTTTTAAGACCTCCCAGAGGTCTAAGATCAAGTATCCACCGTTAGCTTTATGAAGGCTTCCTGGAGTTAGGCTTAAATGGTCAGCATAGAGGATTCCCATCTCAGCTCGGTAGTTAATCTGACCAAAAAGCCCCTTAAGAGTGGGAACTTTCTCATAAACAACAGGTGCCCCCTTTAACTCCGAGTTATCAACCAAAAGATTTGCTCGAAAGATGTTAAGAGCTCTGTTTATTCCAGACTGGGCCATCAGGTTCCCTTTTGCCTTTTCCCACTCAATAAAAAGATGGATGTTTTTCACAAGCTCCTTTTTTAAAGACCCTAAATATTCAATAACCTCTTTAAGGTCTTTGAACTCCTCGAAAAGGTCTTCTAATGCCTTATTTATTAGTTCTTCTGCTATTTTATTTCTTAGGTTGATAAGAGCGTCTCCAAACTCGGCATCTAAATCCCTTAGCCTTCTCATGTATTCTCGCATGATTGGCTCAAACTCTTGAATATTTTTTTGATACTCTGCCCTTATCCTTGGGTCTTTAAGAAGCTCCTCTTCTGAAACAGGGGTTTCGATTCGAAAGAGAGGAAGCAACCGCACCCCTTGAGGGCTAAAAAGCACCATAAGATTATGTTCTTTAGCCTTTTCAGTCAACTCTTGAATGACCTCCTCTTTCTTTTTATCGATGCTTTTGGTAATGTTAGCGATCTCTTCTTCATATTCTTTGCCTTCAAAGGCTCTAAAGGTCTCTCTTTTTAAAAACTCAAGGGCGTTCTCTATCAACTCCACGAACCTTTTACCCTTCCCAGGAGGAAAGATCAAGGCTTTAGGTCTAACCAGGTCATCAAAGTTATTGACATAGCATACATCTTGAGGGGTGGGTTTACTGCTTGCAACTTCTTTTACTTTGCGAAGAGTATAGGTTGTTCGTCCAACTCCCGGGATTCCGCACACATAAACATTATAACCTTCGTCATCAAGCCCCAAAGCGAGGTTAAAAGCCTTTTCAACACGACCTTGATGAGGAAAAACCTCTTGAGGTGCTACATCCTTTGTCCCAATTTGGAAGTTATAAGGAAAAGCTAAATCCTCGATCCCGATCTGCTTCCAAGACATAGAACCTCCTCTTTAAGAATTATGCTTATGAATTTTACTAAAAATGGTAAATTAAAACAAGGCGTTAAAATATTTAAAAAGATAATAGCAGCGATTGCAGAATAGGTTTAATCACACTAATAAAACAAAGAGGATAAGCTTAGGAGGGTGGCTGCTTGCCCCTCAAAAAGATTGGACACTCAGCCAGTCGCCCCTACGATTGACCTTTTGAATTGGCAAACGCCGTTTGCCCCTACATTTTATGGGGCAACATAGGCAATGCTACATCAAAAATAATTCTTTGACTATATTTTTTTTGACAAACTAAAAAATTTAGTGAAGTAGGATCAAATGAAAATTAAAAAGATGGGGGATTGCTCCCCCTTCCGAAAAAATTACCACCAAGAGATTGTTTTATCGGCTTCCCAAATAAGGTCAATCAACCGGTCAAAATCGTCATCTGTTTTTGCAGCAAAGAGGTCAAACTCAACGACCTCATGACCTTTAGCCTTTATCTTTTCCACAATTTTCTTTATATCTTCGTTTTCCTTGCTTACCTTGTGACGATATACGCAGAGGATCTTCATACTCATCTACCTCCTATAAATAAAATTAATTTCTATGCGCATTGGGGTGGAGCCTGAACCTTTTGAGCTGGGAGACCATAACCCACCACAAGGTCGCACTCAAGGATCTTTTCGACCACATCATCCAATGTAGCTTCGACAAGTTCCCAGTCCTCAAGATTGAACTTTTTTGTCTCTTCATCCATGGTCTCGGTGACAGCGTAGACTTCACCTTCCATGTCTCGGATCCAAGCAAGGTTTTCTTCCATGTATTCTGACTTAGCGGGCATCTTTTGATAAAAGATGTAAGAGTAGGAATACATGTTTTCAACGGCTAACCCAAGGGCAGACCTTAACCCATCAGAAATGTAAATTCTATTGGCGATCAAAAAACAAACTTTATAACTCATGCGTTTACCTCCTCATTTGTGAGTTTTTTTAAAGAACTAAATACTTTCCCACCTCTTCTATTAATTCTCCATGATACGCCTGGGTTCTCATCTGTTTTTCAGTGAGACCTTGGTTATGATATTCCGGTTCATACCCTTCGCATGAGTAAGCGGCAACACAAATGGCAAGGTCTTCCTCAGGGACCATTTTTCTAATTGTTTCGAAAATAGGATGATAAGTCAGATGCGTTGCCTTGTAAGTATAGAAAATCTTAACTTTTTTTCCTTTGCGGTAGGCAGCTTCTACTATCTTTGGAAGTTCGTTGATATGCACCGGTGAGGTAACGAATATACCAAGCTTATCCGGATCCTTTGACATAAATCCCCCTCCTTCATATAAAGTTTAAAAAACAATAATTATACCCAACTTATCAGACTTATTTTTTCTTAATAAAGTATCTTGTATATCCAGCTTCATCAATGAAGCCCAAGAATTCATGCCCCTCTTTTTTACACATACCTGGGATATCGTTTTTGCTACCGGGGTCTGTGCTCCAAACCTCAAGGATTTGCCCTGACTGGAGCTTCTGCAAAGCCTTCTTTGTTTTAAGCATGGGCATTGGGCAAGAAAGCCCTTTGCAATCAAGAACTTCATCTGCTTTGATGCTTGAAAGGTCTACCATCCCTCCACCTCCCTTATGGATTATGTTTTAAAATCCTATTACAAACTTCTCAGTCTTTTCATTCCAATCAACAAAAACATACCACAAGAAGATAACAAAGGAAAGGATTAAAAAGGTTCCAGCATATCCAAACACCTCGGGCAGATAAACCTGGGTGCCAAGCCAACCCTTATCCCAAACTTCCCACACATTATCCATATAATACCTAAGAATGGTGTTGGTCAAGGCAAAGAAAATTACGACTATCCACAGCTTAACCTGTCCTTCTGCTACCCTCCACAAAGACCCTGACCCGCAACCACCAGCCACAACCATTGCTGCGCCAAAAATAATCCCTCCTATTAAGCTTCCTAAAAAGAATGAAGGTTCAACATAGGTCATAGCATCTCTTATCCCGGCCATTTTAATTAGCATGACACCAAACATGGCAAGAAATAAGCTTAAAGCTGCCCCTTTAGCCATGGTTGCCTCACCTGAAAGGAAGGGCTCTCTAAAAGCATTAACAAGACAGAACCTTGTCCTATGCATTACAAAGCCAATCCCTGCTGTTAAAAGCAGGGCACCACCAAGCAAAGCTCCCTCATCTTTTCCACTATTAAAGTAATCATAGGCTCCCCAAAGAAGGGCGAGTAAAGCAATTATTCCCAATATAGGAGAAATCTTTTTAACGCTAATTTCTTTTCCACCTTGAGAGGTGAAATGCTCAATCTCCCATAGGAGATATTTGACACCGATGAAAACACCTACCATCAACCCAAGCATCATGGCTATTCCACTGGCAGAAAGGTTGACTATGGCCATGTAAAAACCACCAATGTTACATCCCCTTGCTAAGGCTGAACCAACTCCCATCAAAATTCCCGCAACTATAGCTTTAATTACTTCGAGCTTAGGTGGAATTCTTATCCCAAACTCTTGGGCTAAACAGGCTGAAATGAAGGCTCCGAAAAGGAGACCTATATCAAGCACTGAAGAAGAAAACCAAAGTGGATGAGGCGGTGCTTCTTCTAAAAGTCCAACTCCATAAAGAACCCATTCCCCCCAATTACGAAGCCCGCCAACAATACCCCAGGGACGATACCACATCTCTAAAAGGATAACTAACAAAGCAAGTAAGATACCGCCAACTACCGGGCTATAGTTCTCTTTAAAAATAACTCGATACCATTCCTTTAAGGTTTCCCCTAAGGACATCTCCCCCTCCTTAGCATGAATGGAATGAGTAGAATTTATATATAATTGACCTTTAATGACTGTCAAGTTTATATTTCAGTAAAATCTCTCCAAATTATCCAAAAATTCCCATTTAACTTGCGTAAACAAGCTAATTCTTTTTCTTTTGAACTTCAAAATCAATTTTTAAAGTAAAGATTATATAAATTCAACATTTCTTCTTTAGTAAAACCTCTCTGAGGATCAGGATTGATGACTTTTTGGCAAAAAATCTGAGCGACTGGACTCGGATCATAGATGATGATTGTAAGCTTTTTATTCGTTGCTAAATAATGCAAAAAATCATAATATCCTTCTACATCCTTCAAATGAAGACCCTGAAAAGGATAAAAAAGGACTAAAAAATCCCCTTTTACCCCTTCCACCAACATTCGAACAAGGTTTACGCGGACCCTTTCTCCTCCCGAGAGCTCTTTCAAGCTTTGGGAAACCCGAAGATAAGCAACTCCTGCCTTTTCCGCAAAAAGGGAGATTTCTTGCACCTTGGCTAATCTCGTAAAAGCTTCTTTAAATTCTTCAATAGTAAAGTCCAAAATATCTTGCAGTTTGTATCCTTTATAAACTAAGCTTAAAACCTCCCGATTTAACCTTTTCCCAAGACATTCTTCACATATTGTCTTTTCCCTTTTTCCTTCAAATTCTTGGAAAACATATCCTTTCCCCTGGCAGTTTGGGCAAACACCCTCCTTAGTGTGAAAGCTAAAATGTCTCTTGGTTAATCCTTTAGCTCGGCTTTCTGGCAAAAGGAGAAGAACCTCCCTTAGGCTATCCCAAAGCTTCAAATAGCTTATCAAAACCTCATCTTTAACCTTTGAAGAAACCTCATCCACAAACATCATCTTAAAACCATCTTCTCTCAATTTTTCTATCAGTCTTATAAAAAGTTTCTCGTTTTTATTAGAAAGGTCTGGGATGAATAAGTTTATATTCTGAAGAAAAAGGGATAGCTCTTTTCCATCGATGTTTAGGATTTTTCTCTCACCTTTTTCAGTATAAGGTATTTCAATCTTTTCTTCCCCTTTTAAAAGCTTAGCGGTTAAGGTTGTGGCTTTAGAAACAAACTCTGAAGTTTCCCCTTGATAAAGAAGATAGCCCCCTTCCTTTCCTTTAAACCCAAGCTCAATTATGTAATCTGCCGACCTGATAAAAATTGGGTCATGCTCAACCACAACCAAGGTATTACCCATCTCAACCAATTCCCGAAGATAGCTTAAAAGAATAAGCCTTCTTTCTAAATCAAGACCAAGCGTTGGCTCATCGAGCACTATAAGTAGGTCGGTAAGGTCTAAAGAAAAGAGTAAAAGGAGCTCAAGGACCTTTCTCTCGCCAAGGGGAAGCTTAAAGACTGGGGTAGAAAGGCTTAAATACTCTACCTTAAACCTCTGCACTCTTTCTAAAAGACTTTTTTGAAAAATTTCAAGGCTTTCTTCAAGGGGTAAGGTTAAAATTTCCCTGATTTTCCTACCAAAAAGTTTGCTTTCAAGAACCTGAGGAGTTAACTTTAGCCCGCTGCAGATTGGACATTCCTTTCCTTCTTTAAATCCTATTCCCCCGCAGGCTTCACATTTCTTAAAAAAGGTTATAAGCGGACTTCCGCAGAAGGCACAGTTTGCTTGAAGATTAAAAACCCGCTCTTCTCCATCGAGAAACCTTAGAATAAACAAGCCTCCGTTTATCTCTCGCGAAAGGCGGATGTTTTCAAAAAGCCGTCCCAAAGCCTCGCTTTTCTTTACCATTCGGTCAAGTAAAAGATAGACTTCTTTTTCCTCCGGTGGAAACCCCATTTCCGACACATCCCACTCCATCTCTTCCACTAAAAATCTTGTAAAGCCCTGCTCGTAAAGATACCTAAGCCCCTCTTTAAAGGTCATTCGCAGGGGGAGCAGAAAATAGAATTTCGTTCCTTCTGGTAGGGCTTCAAAAAAGGATACGACCTCAGTAAAAGGAGTATAGCGAGTATATCCTTTACAAGCTGAACATAAGTATTCTCCTCCTCGCATAAAGCGATTATTAAGAAAAGGGTATAAACCAAGAAGCTCGCCAACAAGCTTATAAGGATACCAATACCTAACCCCTTGAGCTAAAGCAATGACGGGTGGAAGCGCCCCAGAAACTTCTGCCTTTATGCCCTCTTCAGCTAAGACTGGAGAACTGTAGTTTAAAAGATGTTTAAGCCTCTGGAGTCCGATTTTGGCAAGGGTATCGAAGGCAAGAGAGCTCTTCCCCGATCCTGATTGTCCAACAATAACGGTTAATGCTTTAAGAGGAATCTTTACCGAAAAGCCTTTTAGGTTGTTTGTGTAGACGTTCTTTAGTTCAATGAAAGCCTTAGAACTAATCACTTATCACGCAGTTCTTTCCTAAGGACTTTGCTTTATAAAGCCTTTCATCGGCAACTTTGAGAAGCCAATCTAAGGTTACTCCATCATCAGGAAAGGTTGCCACTCCAAAAGAGGCGGTGACCTTTATCTTTCGTGTTCCATCGATGTATAGGTTAGATTCAGACAGTTTTTTCCGGATCCTTTCCGCTACAATTTTAGCCTGTTCCTTGGTAGTTTTTGGAAGAAAAACAAGAAATTCCTCACCACCACACCTGGCAAACACATCCATCTCTCTTATTTGAGAGCTAACAACCTTGGTAAAGAGTTTTAATACCTCATCCCCGATGCTATGTCCGTAGGTATCGTTGACCTTTTTAAAGTTGTCAAGGTCAGAAAGGATTATGCTAAAATAGCCTCCGTGCATTTCTATTCTTTTGATTTCTTTATCTAATAGGGTTTGAATAAATCTGCGATTAAAAATCTTTAAAAGTGGGTCTTTGACGGAAAGCTCTTCAAGCTCGGTTTTTAGCTTTACTAAATGATATCTTGAACTAAAAACTTGAATAAGGTCTTGGAACCACTTTACCTCTTCTTCCTGAAAAGGCGTTTTTCTAACCAAACTAATTACACCCTGAACCATACCTTCAAAAAGAATGGGTAAACATACTACATAATACGGTGAAGGCAATTGAGGACAGACCCCTTGAGTTGTAATAATTAGCGGAGTCCCGCTTTTATACACTGGACATTTTTCAATTTCACTCTGCATACAATCTTCCCAGCAACTCTTATCTCCAGCCAAATAAGTGCTTAATACCCTCTTTTCTTCATTATCAAACTCAAAGAGATGAAAAACCTCGGCATACCTTAGAAAGGTATCTTCTAAGGTTTTTAAAAGGTCTTCTTTCTCTGAGAGATATCCGATTTTATTAATAAAATCTAAATATTCTTTGTGCCTTTTTACCTGCTTTTCGTATTCTTCTCTAACAACCAATACTTTACTTATTTCTCTTGCATTAATAATTATCAATTTACGACTATTAATAACAACTCCCTTGGCTTTAATTTCCACAGTATAGACATTACCATATTTATCTTTATATCTTCTTTCTCCTTCTATAATCAATCCTTTAGTAAATATCAAATCAATGTTCTTCTTTAATTCTTCTGGTGATAAAAGCATAATATCGTAGATCTTTAAATTTTGTAAATCGTCATCTGTATAACCAAGAAATTTTTTAAAAGATTTATTAGCAAAAATTATGTTCCCGTTTTCATCGATGACAAAAATTAGGTCTAAAGAATTATCTAAAAAAGTCTTTAAAAAACGAAGTTCCCGTTGAAATTCTTCTTCTTTTTGTAAGTAAGATGTTAAATCTTTAAGAAAAATTTTTATTTTTGCCTCTCTTTTACCTATATCGATATAGGTTGCAGAGATTTCATAAATTCTTCCTCTATTGTCTTTGATTATTTCTTTGTATAAAAATCTATTCTTAAGCAATGCTCCGTAGACCCTATCCCAAACCTTGCTATCAAATAAATAATAGATTTCTTTATTCAAATAATCTTCACCAAGATTATTCTTAGCAAACTCATTCATCCAGGTTATTTTGCATTCCTTGCTACAGTCAGTAAGCTCTAAGACTATTTCAGGAATTAAATCTATGAATTTTTTAAAATTTATTAAGGATTCTTCCAAAAATTCGGCATATGTTTGACTAAGATTATCGATCATATCTCGTTGAGATAGAATTTGAATAGCCTTTCCTTCGTTATCAACTACTAATAGATCTCTGATACCATATTCCTTAAACAAGTTTACTGCTCTAAGAATAGGCTCGTTCATCTTGATAGTTATCACCTTCTTTTTGCCGATTTCTATAACTTTTTTATCAAGGTCGTTGGGGTCTAAATTAAGAATATCTCTTTCGGTTATGATCCCCACAGGATGTTTATTTTCATCAAGAATGGGCATAGCTCCAACATTATACATGGACATTTTACTTAAAACTGACTTTACAATCTCGTCGGATGTAGCATAGATTAAATCCATACTTTTACTTTCTACAAGGTCTCTAACCTTCCCCTCACCACGGAATATCTCAGCTTCAGAAAGCTTTATAAAATCTTCTTGATTAAACACACCCTTGAAATACCCTTCAGCATCAACAACGACCAATCTCCTAATGAAATTTTCTGTCATCAGTTGAAAAGCCTTAAGAACAGCGTTGTTTTCTTCAATCTTAATAGGATCCCGCTTGATTAAAGGAATGATAGGCGCATTCAGAGGATAGTTACTAAATAGAGCTTTAATCATGTCCCTTTCCGTTATCATTCCTACTGAGCGTTTTTCTCTCAAGATTATGGCAAAATGATTATTAGACCTGCGAAATGTTTCTATTAGCTCTTTAAGAGTTGTCTTTTCTTCTACGGTTAAAACTTGCTTTTTAACGAAATTTTTAACAGGAAACTGAAGTTGATACATTGTTAGGCGTTCCTAACCTTTTTAAGCCAAGCCATAAACTCCTCATAACTCAAGGTATTGAGAAGGTCTTCCTTCTCGCACCAGCCTCTTCTTGCTACCGCGGTTCCTAAGCTGAGATAGGTCATCTGGTCTACGATATGGGCATCTGTCCCGATGATGAGCTTAATCCCCATATCCCGCGCAGTGCGAACATAGATATAAGGAAGGTCAAGCCTTTTATAGTAAGCGTTGACCTCCAAAGCTTTTCCGTAGTTTTTGGCAGCCTCAAAAACCTCTTTTAATTCTACAGCATAGGGCTCACGCTCATTGATAAGCCTACCCGTTGGATGAGCAATGGCATGAACCAAAGGGTGTTTTAAAGCAGAAATTATCCTTTCAGTGATCTGTTTTTCATCCTGCTGAAATCCCGTGTGTATAGCTGCGATAACAAAATCAATCTCCTTCAAGACCTCATCCGGATAATCTAAGGTGCCGTCAGAGTTGATGTCAACTTCTGCCCCAAAAATGAGCTTTACCTTTTTGCTTTTTTGGTTTAGCTCCTCAATATGCCTTTTCTTTTTAAAAAGGTCTTCAACTGGCACTCCGCCTGCAACCTTTAGACCCTGCGAATGGTCGCATATGGCAACCCAAGAAAGCCCAAGCTTTTCCGCATAGTTCATTATTTCTTCAAGGCTTGAAGCCCCGTCGCTATACTTAGAGTGAACATGGGCATCCCCTATGACTTCGTGATACTCTACAAGCCTTGGAAGCCTCCCTTCCAAGGCAGCTTCTATTTCTCCTTGGTCTTCTCTTAGCTCAGGAGGGATCCAGGGAAGCCCCAAAGCTCCATAAACTTCCTCTTCTGTCCTTCCGGCTATCCATTCTTCTCCACGATAAACTCCGTATTCGTTGATCTTAAGCCCCTTCTCTAAGGCTAATTCTCGGACCCTGATGTTATGAGCCTTTGAACCAGTAAAATAGGCTAAAGCAGCTCCCCAAGAGTTTTGAGGGACAACTCGAACATCCATCTGAATTCCTATCTTTAGCCTAACGCTTGTCTTTGTTTCCCCAAAGGCTATGACCTCTTCCACCTGAGGAAGGTTAGCAACAAAAGACATCACCTTTTCTGGTTGGTTAGATGTTATTAGGACATCGATGTCTTTTACGGTTTCTTTTCTTCTTCTTATGCTTCCTGCGCTGGCGATGTTTTCAAGGGGTGCCTTGCTTTTGATTAGCTCAACGATTTCCTCTGCATACGGCAAGACCTCACCCAGGGGACGCCTCCCTCGCTTTTCTTTTAAAAGCTTAATGCCCTTTAAGATGTTTTCTTCTGTCTTGAATCCAAACCCCGAAAGTCTTGCGACCTTGTGCTCAAGACAAAGTTTTTCCAATTCCTCAAGGGTTGTTATCCCAAATTTGTCGTATATGGCTTTAACTTTTCTTGGTCCAAGACTTGGAATTTGCAAAAAGGTTAACAGCGCCGGAGGAATTTCCTTTTTTAGATCTTCAAGAAGGGAAAGCGTTCCGGTTCGAAGAATTTCTTGAATTTTATTGGCTAAATCAGCTCCAATTCCTGGAACGGAAGTGAGCCTACCCTTTTTGGCAAGCTCCTCAACATCAACGCCTAAAGCCTCGATAGTTTGAGCTGCCTTCTCATAAGCCCGAATGCGATAAGGATTATCCCCTTTTATTTCAAGGAGTTGGGCAACCTGTCTGAAGATTTCCGCAATTTCCTTATTTTTCATCTTATAATTTCAGTATATTTTTAAATTAATCTTAGTCAAGATACCTTAAGGGGGCTGTAATAAAAATGTTTTTGCGCAAGCTCTTCTGCTGTCGCCCCGAGCCTACTTTTTTGTCGCCCCGAGCGAAGCGAGGGGTCTCCCCCTGGGGACATCATCTCGAACGAAGAGAAGAGGGACGCCGTCCCGAGCGAAGCGAGGGATGCCTCGCTATCGCTCGGCAGTACAAAAAGGGCGCTCGGCAGGACGAAGTAAAGGAGACTTTTTGAATAGCTCCAGATGCCTTAAGAGAAAACCTAACCTGCTGAGCCCTTTTTGCTTTGTTTTAGGACATACCATTTATAACATCAAAAGCTCTACTATAATTAAATCATGGTTGTCTGGGGAATAAATCCGGTCTTAGAAGCTTTGGAAGAAAATCCTGAAGGCATAGAAAGGATAATCATCTTTAAAAAAGCCCTTTCAGGTAAGGTTTACCGGATATTAGAACTTGCCAAAAAACATGAAATTCAGGTTAAAATAGTTGATGACCCGAACTTTCATCCCCCAAAAGTCCCGCCTCAAGCAAACACTCAAGGCGTAGTAGCCTATATCTCTGAATTTCAGTATGCTTCCCTTGAAGATATAGAAATGTCTTGGACTTTATCCCATGAAACACCACTTGTTCTTGCTCTTGATGGTGTTTCCGACCCCCAGAACCTTGGCTCAATCATTAGGTCAGCTGTTACCCTGTTTGCCCATGGAATTGTCATACCAAAGCATAGGGCTTGTGAAGTAACAGGAACGGTTATCAAAGCCTCATCCGGAGCGGCTTTCAAAATACCTATAGCTAAGGTCACAAACCTCAAGCATGCGCTTTCTTTTTTTAAAAAGCTTGGTGTTTATGTGCTTGGGCTAACCCATAAGACAGAGACGAATATTTTTGACCTTGACCTTTGCCCCCCTTTAATCATCGTTGCAGGAAGCGAAGGCTCAGGGATTAGACCTTCTCTTCTTAAGGAATGCGATTTTTTAGCTAAAATCCCCATAAGCCCAAGGATGGAAAGCCTAAATGTAGCGCAGGCTGTAGCCATTGCCCTTTACGAAGTTCAAAGGCAAAGACGCTTTGCTAAATAATTATCCCAAAACACCCCATACAGGGTGAGACTTTCCTAAGTTGGTCAACCACCTGAGAGATAAAGGTAAAGCAGTCTTTTTTCAACATTTGGGTCAAAGAAAGCATCATCAAAAGGTTGGGCTAATAAGATGTTTGGATTATAATCTGGTATCTTTTCGAAACCTCCTATCTCATATTTTCCAGACCTTACATCTATGAGAGTAAACATATGAAGGTTGGTCAATAGGGCATACCTTGGCGGGGGCGATGAAAACACCCGAGCAAGGGCTAAGGCTTCTCTCTCAAAGGACAAAAGTCCTCTGACCGATGATTTATAATGGCAAAGTAAGATACACCTTTCTTTAAGCTCCACGATTAAAGGCAGGATGAGGTTAAAGGTCGTGTCGTTAAAGATAAAGGTAAAGGGGACAAAAGTTTTAAGAGAATGTTCCGGATAGCCCTTTGCCAGAAAGAGCTCTTTTAATTTCTTTGCTACCTCTTTCTCAAGAGGGGTTTTATCAACCTTTCTCGGGCAATGTTCCATATCCTTTCAACTTCCTCAGGTGTTAACCCGGCTCCTAAACCAACCCTAATCGCCCAATCTTTGCTCATCAAGTCGCTTGGACTATGGGCATCGGAGTTGATGACAAGGTTTGCCCCATGCTTTTTAGCTAAGCTCACCACATGCCCGTTCGTTAGAGAATGCCCCTTCCTTGCCGATACCTCAAGAAATACCCCTTTTTTAACGGCAAGCTTTACTTCTTCTTCGGTTATAAGACCAGGATGAGCAAGGATGTCTGCTCCTCCCTCAATTGCCGCAAGGTTTGTCCCCTCGGCAACAGGTTCGGCTATTGTCTCTCCATGAACGACTACGAGCTCAGCCCCAGCCTTTCGGCACTCTTTGATAAGCTCAGGGATCAAATCCGGGGGCACATGGGTAAGCTCAACCCCAACGATAAAGAGGGGAAGCATCTCTTGGACTGCTTTTTTAAACTTAAGAAGCGACTTTATAGCCTGCTCAAAGTTTGAATGGTCTACATGGTCTGTTATGGCGATAGCTTCATAGTTTAAGGCTTGAACCCTTCGCCATAGTTCAGCAGGAATTAATTCACCATCGCTAAAGACGGAATGACAATGAAGGTCAAACAAGCTTGCAACCTACATCTTATATTTGAAATGGGTCGGGTCAAGCTCTTCAAGAATTTCGCTAAGCTTTTCCTTGTCCTTTTCTGTTGCTCCAACTATGGTTTCTTCCTCTTCAACAGGAGACTCGGTGAAGGTTTGCCCTTTCTTCATCACCTCTTCTGCTACATAGATCTCAGCGCCTGTCCTTAAGGCTAAGGCTACGGCATCGCTTGGTCTTGCGTCAATCTCTACGAGCTGCCCTTGGATATCCAAGGTGATCAAGGCGTAGTAGGTGTTATCCCGGAGGTCAACGATCTCAACCTTTGGCACTCTTATGCCGAGAAGGTCCAAGATGTTTTTCAAAAGGTCATGGGTTAACGGTCTTGGGAACTGAATGTTCTCAAGCCTTGAAGCTATGGATGTAGCCTCAAGAACCCCAATCCATATAGGAAGTATTCTATTGCCCCTCTCTTCCTTAAGAAGCATGACAGGGCTGTTTGAAACCGGGTCTACCGCAATGCCATGAATAAAAACCTTTATCTTCATGCGATACTCACCTCTTTTTTCTAATTTTTCAGTCTTCTAATAAAACATAAGAAACTCTTCCTAAAAGTCAAGAAGAAAAAGTGGGCTTAATCTAAAACTACGGCTTGAAGGATGGGTTATACCGGCTTTCATCTCTCCTGTTTTACCCCTTCTCTTACCACCTCTTCAACTCTCTTGCCATATAAAGCATGCCTATAGTTAAGGTGTAATGCGTGAGAAGCTTCTTTAAGGTAAGTTTACCATTGATATTTTTTTCATTGTTATCACCTCCCTGGATATACAGGGAGGATACCCTCTCAATATGACATTTCAAATTAGGAATTAAATGTGACATTTCAAAATAGTAACGACAAGTGGGTAAGCCGTGGTTGACAAGCCCTAATAAAGGATTATATTTAGCGAAAAAAATTTTAGGGGAGAGGTTAGATGGCACGCCACAAGAAGAGAGAAAGGGAAAGGGAGATTGAAAGAAGAAGAAGGCGTAGAGAAAAGCTCGCTAAGCTAAGAAGGAAAGGGCTTTTCCCCCGTCCTGAAGGATATGACCCAACGGTTTACTCTTATGTTGCTTATGCCGTAGCCAAAGGCATCATGACCTTAGACCAAGCCTTAGCCCGTTTAGAAAAAGCAAAGGTTGAACCTCAAAAGGAAGAGAGCACAAACTAAGGGAGCTTGCCTTTCGTAGCAAGCTCCTTCCTTTTCCTTTTCATTTTCATTCTATTTCATGTTGCCAGTTGTTCAAGTTTTTAGACTGTTTAAAAGCTATGGAAAAAAGTTTGTCTTAAATGATGTTTCCTTTTCTCTCTTCAAAGGAGATATACTTGGGATAATCGGACCAAATGGTGCGGGTAAAACCACCCTTCTTTACATACTTCTTGGGATAATCGAGCCAACCTCGGGGGAAGTAAAATACTTTGGAAAACCTCTTAAAAAAGAAAGAAGCAAAATTCTAAAGCGCGTTGGATTTGCCTCAAACTATGTGAGCCTTCCCTATTCTCTAACCGTGGAAGAAAACCTAAAGGTCTTTGCTCAGCTTTATGAGGTAAAGGACTACCGAAGAAGGATTGATGAGGTTTTGCAAACCTTTAAGTTAGCTGACAAGAAAAAGGCTTTGTGTAGAGCCCTCTCTACTGGAGAGATGATGAGGTTAAACTTAGCTCGAGCCTTTCTTCATGAACCTGATGTTCTCCTCCTTGATGAGCCAACAGCTGGTCTTGACCCGGAATACATGCGAGAGGTTGCCGAATTTTTTAAGAAGCAAGCCGAAGAACGGGGGCTAAGCATAATCCTTACCTCCCATCAACTCTCAGAGCTTGAGAAGATAGCAAACAAGCTTCTCCTTATAAAGGAAGGTAGAATATTAGCCTTCGGGGGCTTAGAGGAACTTTTTAAGCTCTATGGAGTTGACAATTTAGAAGAGCTCTACTTTAAAGCCTTTTCCAACTCTTCCTTAGGGGATAGTGATGGTTAGCTTTAGGCGAATTCTTGCTATTCTTCTTAGACATCTCTATCTTTTAAAACATAGCGTTAGCAGATGGATTGACCTTCTTTACTGGCCAACCATTGACCTTTTGCTCTGGGGTTTTGTCTCTCTCTACATTCAGCAGAGGGAAGGTAGCGGGATTGTGTATCATTTTCTTGGAGCGCTTATTCTTTGGAACATTCTGATAAGGGCTCAGCAGGGGCTTGCTGTTGGTTTTCTTGAGGATGTCTGGGCAAGAAACCTTCTTCATATCTTTGCCTCGCCCCTAACGCTTCTTGATTATGTTTTAGGGCTTCTGCTCTATAGCATCCTTAAGGCTGCTGTAGCCTCTCTTTTGATGGGGTTCCTTGGGGTCTTGATCTTTGATTTTAACTTTTTTACCCAAGGGTTAGTCCTCTTTAACCTTACCTTTGCCCTTCTTCTTTTTGCTTGGTCAGTTGGGCTCATCACCATAGCCTTGGTCCTTTATTTTGGACAGGAAGCTGAAATCTTTGCCTGGGCTTTAGCCTTACTTTTCCTTCCCTTTTCGGCGGTATTCTATCCTGTGTCCGTTCTTCCTCCGCTTTTTCAAGAGATTGCAAAGTTTGTCCCCACTTCTTATGTGTTTGAGGGTATGAGGATGGTTTTTCAAGGAAAGGATGTGCCCTTGCTATTTCTTTTTAAAGCCTATCTTTTGATCTTAGTCTACCTAATCCTAAGCGTTTTCATATTTAGCTATTCCTTTAAGCTTAGTAAGGTCCAGGGTAAGCTAACTAAGGTCGGTGAATAGCCCAGTTGCCTTGTTTTTTCATACTTTTTGGTTATTTTATACTTTGCTATGAGTAGGGTAAAGGTAGAGAAGGCTATACCTCAAGAGAGGATTAGAAATTTTAGCATCATTGCCCACATTGACCACGGGAAATCTACGCTTGCGGATAGGCTCCTTGAGTTTACTGGAGCTGTATCTGAGCGGGAGATGCGAGACCAGTATCTTGATAAGCTTGACTTAGAAAGAGAGAGGGGCATTACCATCAAGGCGCAAGCGGTAAGGCTTTATTATCAAGCAAAGGATGGGGAGGTCTACCAGCTAAACCTTATCGATACTCCAGGACATGTGGATTTTACCTATGAGGTGTCCCGGGCTCTATCTGCCTGTGAAGGGGCGCTTCTTGTGGTTGATGCCTCGCAGGGAGTAGAGGCTCAAACCTTGGCTAATGTTTACCTTGCCTTAGAAAACAATTTAGAGATCATCCCAGTTATCAACAAGATTGACTTACCTCAGGCTGATATTGAGAAAACCAAAAAAGAAATTGAAGAAATAATAGGACTTCCGGCTGACGATGCTCTTCTTGTTAGCGCAAAGCTCGGGATCGGTGTTGAAGAGGTTTTAGAGGCCATCGTCAAAAGGATACCCCCACCAAAAGGGAATAGAAACGCCCCACTCAGAGCCTTGGTGTTTGATTCTTGGTATGACCCCTTTCTTGGGGTAGTGGCTTTGGTTAGGGTGGTTGACGGAATGGTTTACCCAGGGCAAAAGATCAAGTTTTTATCTACGGGTAAAGCCTTTGAGGTTACCAAGGTTGGCGTTTTTGCTCCTGAGGCAACCTCGGTTGATTGTCTCGTTGCGGGTGAGGTAGGCTTTATTGCTGCTGGAATAAAAGAGATAAGAGATGCAAGGATTGGAGATACTATCACTGAAGTAAACGCAAATCCTCCTCCATTGCCCGGTTTTAAAGAATTAAAACCCGTTGTCTTTGCCGGGATTTTCCCGGTTGATAGCGACGATTATGAAGCACTAAAAGAGGCTATCCAAAAACTCTGGCTAAACGACCCAGCCTTTTCTTATGAAATGGAGACTTCAGCGGCGCTTGGCTTTGGCTTTAGGTGCGGTTTTCAGGGACTACTTCACATGGAGATTGTGCAAGAAAGACTTGAAAGGGAGTTCAATCTTAATCTCATCACCACTGCACCTTCGGTGAAGTATAAGGTTAAGCTGAGGGATGGTAGGGAAATAGAGGTAGAAAACCCAGCCCACTGGCCAGACCCTGGGCAAATTTTAGAGGTGTATGAACCCTACATCCGAGCTGAAATCTATACCCCGAAGGAGTACCTTGGGCAGATTATCACCCTTTGCGAGGAAAAACGGGGTATCCAAAAGGAGATTAAGTTTATAACCCCGGATAGAGTGGTCTTGGTGTATGAGCTACCTTTCAGTGAAGTGGTTCTTGATTTTTATGATAAACTAAAAAGCTATTCCCGAGGTTATGCTTCTTTGGATTATCAATTCATCGGTTATAAGCCAGGAGACCTTGTTAAGATGGACATCCTTATCAACAAACAGCCCGTAGATGCCCTTACCTTTATCGTCCATCGGGATAAGGCTTACTACCGCGGAAGAGAGCTTGCAAGCAAGCTTAAAGAGGTCATTCCAAGACAGCTCTTTGAAGTGGTTATCCAGGCGGCAATTGGAGGCAAAGTCGTCGCTCGAGAACGCATACCACCTCTGCGGAAAGATGTTCTTGCTAAATGCTACGGTGGGGATGTAACGAGAAAGAAAAAGCTCTTAGAAAAGCAGAAGGAAGGCAAAAAACGCTTGAAGGCCATAGGTGAAGTGGAGATCCCTCAAGAAGCCTTCCTTGCGGTGTTAAAAATATAAACTGTTTACGAAGCAGGATTTACGCTTTTTGGGGAGGACCGGAAAGATTGGGATAATCTTTAAGCTGGATATTGTTTGAAGAGGAGACCCCTCGCCGGCGCTCGGGAGCGACCTCTCTTACCCTGTCCTGCCGAGCGATAGCGAGGCATCCCTCGCTTCGCTCGGGACGGCGTCCCTCCTCACTTCGTTCAGGACGGCGTCCCAAGGATGCCAAAGAGAGGGGGCTCTGGGGTAGCATTGAGGAGCTCGGAATAGCTAAAAAGGTCATCCGGGATGACGAGACTCTCCTCGAGATTAGAGGTGGATTAAAGGAGGCTTTTTATGGACTTAAAGGACAAGGTATTTGATTGGCTAAAAAGCATTCTAATCGCCTTGCTTTTAGCCCTTTTCATCAGGGCTTTTTTTATTCAGGCTTACAAAATCCCTTCTGGCTCTATGATCCCTACCTTACTAATAGGGGACTACCTTTTGGTGAATAAGATAACCTTTGGGCTGAAAAATCCCGTAAAGGATGATTTTTTATACCTCAGACGATTACCGGAAAGGCAAGAGATCGTCGTCTTTACTTATCCTGTGGACAAAAAGGTTGATTTTATCAAAAGAGTTATAGGGCTTCCTGGAGATAAGGTTCAAATTATTAATAAAAAGGTGTATGTAAACGACAAACCCCTGAACGAGCCTTACGCAAGATGGACAGACCCTGAAGTTTATCCAAGGGATGTTAGCCCACGGGATAACTTTGGTCCTGTTCAAGTTCCAGAGGGGCATTTATTCGTGCTTGGGGATAACCGCGACCAAAGCTACGACAGCCGTTTCTGGGGCTTTGTGCCCATCAAATACCTTAAAGGAAGTGCTTTGATAATCTATTTTTCCTGGGATAGCGAAAAAGGGAGGATAAGGTTTGAGCGGATCGGAAGATTAATTAAGTAAAGCAAGCTAAAAAATTTTCCCTTATTTAGCGATCATAGCCCTAATCAGGTCAGCCGCGTTTTCCGCATGTCCTGAAATATCAGTAATCATCTCAACAAGGTTTAAAAGGTAGAACAAGGTTAACGGGTCTGAAATCCGGCTAAAAATCTCCCTTTTTAAATCGGTAGCTAAATTTTCGCTGAGATATTCCTCGTAGCGGATCTTCCTAACAAGTTCTTTAGCAACATTTCGGCTTGTTTCGGAACGGGTGATAAGGAAATCCGTTGCCCTTTGAATGAGCTCCTCAATGTAGCGAAGGGGCTCCAAATTTTGGTTAAGAAGCCTTTGAAGCTTTTGGGCAAGGTCTTCTGGGATATCAATATCTTTAAAGGAAAGCCAGTTTATGATGTCTTCTGCCGAATCTGCAACCCCGTCCTGTTCTTTTAAATACAGAAAAACTTCAAACTTTTCTACAGGAAGAATAAGCCCCTTAGGTAGATGCCCCCGGATATTAGTCTTAACCTTGTCAGCCTCTCTCTCGATCTCGGTAATGTGTTTAGCTATCTCAACAAGCCTTTCTTTATCTTTATGGAAATAGGCTTCTAAAGCAAGGGGTAGACGGAAAAGACATTCGGATACAAGCCTTGCATGCTTCAAAAGAAGATTGAAAAGAGGATATTCTTTAGTGAGTATCTCTTGAATAGAGACAGGCTCTAACCTTTCAAGCTTTGGTGTCTTACCCTCAACAGTAAAGATAACAGCTTCTGCGATGTTGCAGGCATGGTCGCCAATCCTTTCCAAATTCTGAACAACGATGATGTATTCGACCCCGATGTCAATAAGGTTTGGGTCATTTCTCATGCATTCCTTAAGGATCTTAATGTTTTCCCTTTTGTAGGAGTCAACGATGTCATCATGCTTAATGACAGCATGAGCTTTTTGCACATCCTCGCTGATGAAGGCGTTTATGGCGCTCTCAAGCATGAAAAGGGCTTCTTTAGCCATGGGTTTAATAGAAGTTTCACACTTGTAGAGGGGAGGCGCCTTCTGCTCAACAAGATTAGGAACCCTTTCAGCGATGTTAACCGCTTGGTCAGCCAAACGTTCAAGGTTCCTGGCAATGTCAAAGGCGCTGATGATAAACCTTAAATCCTTAGCTACAGGTTGCTGCAAAGCTATAATCTCAACGGCTGAGAGGGTAACCATGTGTTCGTAATAGTCCACCTGTTCGTCAAACCTAATAACTTTATTAGCAAGGTTTGGATCAAGATTTTCAATAGCCTTTAAGGCACCGGTTATCATTTCATCAACAGACTTTGACATATCAACGAGCAAATTTTTAAGTATCTGAAGCTCCCTCTCAAGGGAAACCCTAACCATTTTTTCCTCCTAATCTATTTTTTGTAATAATTTTCAGGATTTTTTATATTATAGGCATTAAAACCAAGTTTGCGAAGTCTCAAAACAAAAAGATAGCTTAGCCTACCAGAATAGCATAAAAAAATTAGCTCCTTTCCTCGATAATTTTTAAAATGTTTAAAAAAATCCTTTTCCTCAGCTGAAACAAGGTTTGGGTCAACCCAGATGGCTGATGGAAAGGTCCCCATTTCATAATCCTCTTTTTCTCTCACATCGAACACTAATATTTTATCTCGATTTTGTGAATAATATGTTAAAAATTCTTCGGCAGTCCACTCAAGCCTTTTATCTTCAACCCTTTGTAAAAGGGAGACCCTTCGGCATTTGACGCAGATGTGTGATTTTGAGGGGGTAGGCTCACCGCAAACCTGGCAGGGGTAAAACCCATCCTCCTTTTCTGGTTCCTCTTTAGGAAGAAGGGGTATAAGTTTTTTCATAAAGATGGAAAGAAGACGAAACTTAAAGGTTTTATCCTCTTTTAACATTTCATTAAGCCAAGATTTCCAAAATTTAGCGGGCGTTAACTCCCCATGGGGACAGCTACATCCCTCAATGGGTAAGTCCGAAAGAACGGCATAGTGAAAAATGTCAAGCTCAGGGAGGCTAAACAGAGGTTTGACCTTCTTTGCCTGACCGGCATGAAGGGGAGGTAGCACGGGTCTCAACCGGGAAAGGCTTATAAAATCTCCGTTAAAAAAGAGGCTAAGCATGGTGGAGAGGGTGTCGTCAAGGTGGTGTCCAGTTGCGATCACATCAAGGTTAAGCTCTTTTACTACCTTAGTAAAATAGTATCTTTTTATCACACCACATACAGAACAGACCTTGTCCTTAAAGCTTGTAAAGACAAAGTCATCTATCCGAACACCCTCCCTTTCCACAATGTCTATTATGTGAAGGGGAACTTCTAACTTTTTACAAAGCTCTTCTACTGCAGATTGAGCGTATTCCGAATAGTAGCGAATGCCAAGGTTTAAGTAGATACCGATAATATTTTGGGTAGGAAAAAGCTTTTTAAGAATGGCTAAAAGGGTTGCGCTATCCTTACCCCCAGACAGAAAAACCCCAACCCTTTCTCCCTCGCTAAACATTTTATACTTGATTATGTTTTCCTTTACCCGTTTTTCACAAAACTTTAGAAAACAATCTTTACAAAGATATAGTGATGTGCCCTCCGGACGAAGGATAGCTCTTTCTTCACAATATGAACATGTTTTGGGAAGCGGTTTTGGTTTAAACTCAAAGACTTCAGCCCCGCATTTTATATACTTCATATAAAAAGATTAACACCTTTCCCTTGAGAGGACAACTCAAAAATGCTATAATGGCAAGTATGATACAAGATTGATAAACGTCGTTTGCAACTACCTTAGAAGGGAGGCTATTTATGCTGATTGAATTTCCCTTAAAAGAAGAGCATAAAATCATGATTGATCTTATAAAAGAAATTGGGGAAACCTACATTAAACCCTACTCTTTAGAATGGGATGAGAAGGAAGCTTACGACGCAACGCCCATAAAAGCCCTTGCTCAGGCTGACCTTTTTGGTCTCATCATCCCAAAGGAGTATGGCGGGCTTGGTTTTGGCACTTTTGAGATGTGTCTTGCTGTAGAGTGGCTCTCCTACTTTTGCGCTGGGGTTTCCACAACCTATGCCGCAAGCTTTCTTGGTGCCTACCCTATCATCCTCTTTGGCAGTAAAGAGCAGAAAGAAAGATACCTTCCTTCCATTGCAAAGGGTGAAAAGCTTTGCGCCTTTGCCTTAACTGAGCCCCAAGCTGGAAGCGATGCCTTTGCCATAAAAACCACTGCCAAGAAAGATGGAGACTTCTACATTCTTAACGGAATAAAACAGTGGATCACGAACGGAGGAATTGCCGACATCTACATTGTCATTGCCTTGACAGACCCAGCGAAAGGGGCAAGAGGAGCAAGTGCCTTCATTGTTGAGAAAGGGGACCCAGGTTTTGTGGTAGGCAAAAAAGAGAAAAAACTTGGACTTCGAGCCTCTCTTACCACGGACCTAATTTTTAACGATTGTCAAATTCCAAAAGAGAGGCTCATAGCCAAAGAGGGGATGGGCTTTATGGTTGCCCTCAAAACCCTCGATTATGCAAGATGTGGAGCCGGAGCTCAAGCCTTGGGTATCGCCCAAGCTGCCTTAGAGGTAAGCCTTAAGCATGCCAAAACCAGAGTTCAGTTTGGTCAGCCTGTATATCAGTTTCAAGCGGTAAGCCATACCTTTGCCGAAATGGCTATGAGGCTCTCATCGGCAAGGGCTTTAGTGTATAGCGTTTGCCATTACATCGATTCCGTGGCTAAAGACTTTTCTGGAGCTTCAGCCATGGCAAAATGTTTTGCTACAGACCAGGCAATGTGGATCACGGAAAGGGCTATCCAAATGATGGGTGGCTATGGCTACATGAGGGACTATCCTGTCCAAAAATTCTTTAGAGATGCTAAATGTCTCCAGATCTATGAGGGGACAAACGAGATCCAAAGAAATGTCATAGCGAGGGAGCTTGCCAAATGGATAAAGGTATAAAATTCGCTCGAGGCTTAAAGGAGGCTCTTTCATGGGAAGGATCTTAGTTTGCATCAAAGGAGTTCCAAAGCCTGGGACGGTAAAGGTTGATAAAGAAACTCATACCCTTTGCCGGAAATCAGCTGAGCTCATTCTAAACCCACCCGATAGACCGGCCTTAGAAGTAGCTCAAAGATTAAAAGACCAAGCAAACTTTGAGGTTATAGCAATTAGCATGGGACCACCAAACATGGTTCCTGTTTTGCAAAAAGTTTACGCCTTAGGAGTAGACGACATCTATTTAATCTCTGATAGAGCCTTTGCTGGCTCAGACACCTTAGCAACCTCTCGAATTTTAGCCAAAGCCTTAAGTCTTCTCTCCCCCTTTGACCTTGTCGTCATGGGAGCAAGGTCAATCGACGGTGAAACCGGGCAAGTTCCACCAGAAACAGCAAGCCTTCTTAATCTTCCATCCATAACCTATGTGAAGGAGATAAGGTATGTTGACGGGAAGTTTATTGCTATCCGGGAAGATGATTTTGGCGAAGAAGAGATGGAATTTTATCCTCCGGCTGTGGTTAGCATCGTTCCTGAGATAGATTATGTTAGACCACCATCCTTAAAACGCCTCCTTTCTATAAAAGAAGTTACTCCTAAAATTTTAACCAACGCAGAGCTTAATCTTGATGAAGCTTCTATTGGTCTTTCTGGTTCTCCAACTCAAGTTGCTGATGTGTTTGAGAAAACTTTTGTCTCCCGAGGGGAAATCTTTGAAGGAGAGCCGGATGAGCTTGCCGAAAAGCTTATTGAGGTCTTAAAAGAAAAAGGCTTTTTAGCTTAATGCTTCTAAAGGGGGCTAAGCAATGGCTGAATGTATCTTTGCCTTTGGGCAGTGCTTTGAAGGGAAGCTTCATCCTGCAAGCCTTGAAATCCTAACTCCCCTAAGAGAGGTAGCAGACCGGCTCAACAAAAGATTGATCCTTATCGGTCTTGCCGATGACAAGGAAAAATTTTTAGCTATTCCGGAACTAAAAAAGTTGCTTGCGGATGAGGTTTGGTATATCATCCATCCAAACCTTAAGCACTTACCCGATGACCTTTGCGAGAGGGTTCTTGTCTACTTAGCAAGCGAACATAAGCCATATGGAATATTTTTTCCGGCAACTAAAAAAGGGCTTTCGGTTGCTCCAAGAGTTGCTGGAAGCTTACAGGCTGGACTTTGCGCCCATGTCAACGCCTTTGAAGTAAAGAATGGGAATCTCTTTCTTCTTCGTCCAACCTACGGCGAAAACATCATAGCAAAACTAACCTCCCAGAGGCTTCCCATCATGGCAACCTTAGCCTTAAACGCCTTTCCCATAAGGGAGGCTGAGAGAGCGCCTTTGATAAAGGAGGTTAAACTACCTGAAGGTTTTGACTGGTCAACGAAGCTAACCATCAAGAACTTTAAACCGGCAAAGAAAAGTCCTTCAAGGCTAAGCGTTGCTAAAGTTGTTGTGGCTGGGGGCATGGGTTTAAAAAGCAAAGAAAACTTTCAGATGCTCTTTGAGCTTGCTAAAATCCTTAACGCTGAAGTTGGGGGAACAAGACCTGCGGTGCATGCTGGCTGGGTTGAGGCAGAACGGATGATAGGGGTAAGCGGAGTTTCGGTAAGACCAAAGCAATATCTTGCCTTTGGGATCTCGGGAGCCATTCAACATACCGTTGGCATGGAGGGCTCAGAATTTATTGTCTCGATAAACTTAGACAAAGAAGCACCAATGATGAGGATGGCTCATGTAGGCTTCGCTTGCGATGCTCCTTCCTTCCTTAAAGCCTTGTTGCAAAAACTTAAGGCGAAAGATTAATTGGTAAGTTCCTTCCATTTTTCCTTTATCCTCTGGACATGGTCTCCCTCCCAGTAGACCCTTCCACAGCTTGGACAAAGATTAAACTCATCGTAAAGCTCGTAAGCCTTTGGCGGGATTTTTTCTTTATAGTCTTCTTTATTGACGGGAATAAGGTCAACCCCACAAACAGTGCAAATGTCAAGCTTAAGCTCTGGGTCTAAATTTAGCTTATTAAGTAGTCGTTTTATTTGAGCCTTAAGGTTATCCCTTGGTAAAAGAAGAAAGTTTGCTCCAGCCTTTTCTAACATCCTTGCTGTTTCTTCGCTTGTAATAAGAAAAAATTTCTCTCGATTTTCAAGGACCGTCTTTAAGTCTATTCTATGCTGAGCAAATTCTGCTTTGTAACCCAGAAAACGCAACCATTTAGCAAGCCCCCTTAAGCTTGATTCCAGATAGAAAACTAAATCTCGCGATGGCAATTTCATTTTAGTTTATACCTTGGGCTGTTCAAAAAAGTTCCCTCCCTACCTTGTCCTGCTGAGCGATAGCGAGGCATCCCTCGCTTCGCTCGGGACGGCGTCCCTCCTCACTTCGTTCGGGACAGCGTCCCCAGGGGGAGACCCCTCGGGGTGGCAGCCTCCCATCGTGTCATCCCAAGGCACGCAAGTGCCGGGGGACCCCTCGCTTCGCTCGGGGCGACATAAAAATAGGCTCGGGGAGACCCCTCGGCTGACGCCTCGGGGTCACAGCGGGCTTATACAAAAACATTTTTAAAACAGCCTCATTTATACCTTGCCAAAAAGTTTAAAATTAGTATACTACATTCTAAAAAGATAAGATAATCTGCACAAAAAATATGAACAATCAGGCTAATTTCAAGGATTTTCTCAAAATATTTATTTTTTTCTTTATTTCCCTCATCTTTAATTCACTTAATCTCTCAGTTGCTCATTCTTTCTCTTTAATTTCAATCTCTGATAAGGATGAGATTGAGCTTGGAAAGGTCTATGCAAATGTTGCCATTGACGAGTATGAAGGGAGGTTCCCTGAGCCAGAGGTTCAAGCCTATCTTCAGCGCCTTGGAAAGAAAATTGCTGAGCAATCCCCTCGCAAGGTGCCTTACACTTTTTCCCTTGTAAACTCAGGGATTGAGAACGCCTTTGCCCTACCAGGTGGACCGGTGTTCGTCACTCGGGGATTGTTTTTGATGGTAGATACTGAAAGCGAGCTTGCTTGCGTTCTCGGGCATGAAATCGGACACATCACAGCAAGACATCATATCAAGTTTGTAGAAAAAAACATGACCCTTAGCCTTTTACTTCAGATTGGAAGTTTGTTTTTGCCTCAAAATTTGGCAGGAGAGGCTTTGTATCAGCTTGCTCAACTCTCAGCAGGGCTTCTTTCCCTCAAATTTAGCCGGGACCAGGAACGGGAGGCTGACGCCTACGGGTTTGAATTCTCTATAAAGGCTGCCTATAGCCCTGAGGGTATGTATGAACTCTTTAAAAAGTTTAAGGAAAGGGAAAAGAAACGCCCGCCTGAGTGGTTATCTACTCATCCCTTGCCTGAGTCGAGGATCAAAGAATGGCAAGAAAAGATGCAAACCTATAAACCAACGGGCGCTTTGCTCAAAGACCGCGAGGAGTTTCAAAGGATAAAGGCTATTATCTTAGCCCCGACGGAATCCTTTAGGTTAAGCGATGAGGCTGAAAAGCTTTTTAAGGACAAAAAATTTGATTTAGCCAAAGAAAAGTTCATGAAGGCTTTAGAGGTCTATCCTAAAAACATTCCCGCCCTCCTTGGTCTTTCGAAAATTCTTTTAAACCAAAAGAGGTTTGATGAGGCAAAAGAATACGCTAAACGGGCAAAAGTTTTAGATGAGAACTTAAGCTCAGCCTATATCCTTGAAGGAATAGCTGAGCTTAATCTCAAGAACTATCAACAGGCTCTAATCGATTTTGAAAAGGCAAAAGAGCTGATACCTTTTAACGGCTATGCTTATTATTTGGCTGGAAGGGCAAACGAGGAGCTTGGTAAACGAAAAGAAGCTCTGAATAATTACAAGAAAGCCCTTGACCTTGGACCAAGCAATGCCCCTTGGTATCCTGACTGCAAACGGCGCTATCAAATGCTTCGTGGAATTCCTCTTCCTTTTTAAAAGCCTGAAAGGAGAAATATAAAAATGTTCATCCAGAACCTTCTAAAATCGCTCCCTTTACAATACCACTTTGCCAAGGCTGGAATTACCATCCCAGTCTTTCTTCCACCTCTTGTTAGTTTTTTTCTTTCTTTGGTTTGCGGAGTAGGCGGAGTAAGCGGAGCTTTTTTGCTTTTGCCCTTTCAGGTAAGCATCCTTAACTACACAGCCCCCTCGGTCTCAGCAACCAATCATCTGTTTAACTGCGCTGCCATTCCTTGGGGAGTTTATAAGTATTGGAGGGAAGGAAGGCTCTATACACCGCTTACACTTATCATCTCTCTTGGCACCTTGCCTGGCGTGATCATCGGCTACTTTCTAAGGGTTTCTTACTTTCTTGAGCTCAAGAACTTTCTTCTCCTCGTAGGCATAGTGCTTTTAATCATAGGCGGGAAGCTCTTCTTTGACCTGATTTTCCCCCCTAAAAAAGAAGCAACCTTTTCCTATGCCCCCCCAAAAACTTTGGTTTTTAGCGTAACAAAGCTTTCTTTTGAGTATAGCGGTAGGACCTATGAAGTAAGCTCTATCCTCATCTTCCTCATAGCCTGCGTGATAGGGATTGTGGGAGGGATTTACGGGATAGGTGGTGGCGCTATTATGGCACCCGTTCTTTTAGCCTTCTTTCATCTACCAGCCTATGTGTTTGCCGGAGCAACCCTCTTTGCAACCTTTCTAACCTCAGTTATCGGAGTCCTAGTTTATACAACCTTTGGAAATGGACCTGACTTTTTGCTTGGACTTCTATTTGGCATTGGAGGAGGGCTTGGTCTATATCTTAGCGCAAAGCTCCAGAAATACTTTCCTCAAAAGGTAATAAGAGGTTTCCTCGGAATAATTCTTCTTTATATAGCAATTAGATATATATTAAAATTTTTTGAATAGTCCTAAGCTTTAATATAGAAAATCCCTATCATAAAAGAGCTTAAGTCTAACCTTTTTTAGTTCCTTCAATGTTTCAAGAGGAAGATAGTTTTTAACGCCTAAGGTATGAGCCCAAGCTTTGATTTTTTCTTGAAAGTTTTCTTCTTTGAAATGACACATGGTGTAAAGGTTGCATGGAAATTCTGGATAGCTTTTCCTAAGATAGCAATGAGTAATTTCTGGGATTTTGGATAGGCTCTTAGCTACCTCGTCAACCCTTTTTTCCTCTACTTGCCACACAACCATCACATTGTGTTTATATCCAAGTCGTTGGTGTTTAAAAAGGGCGCCAAACCTCCTTAACGCCCCTACCCTTTTCATCTTCTTTAACCAAGCGAATATGTCTTCAATCTTACAATTTAGCTCCTCAGCTTTAACAAGAAAAGGTTCTTTTACCAAGGGAAGAGGTTCTTGCAAAACTTTTACCATCCTAACATCATCTTCGGTAAAATTAAAAGTTCTTCGGCTCTGGAAATCCTCCCCCCCTTCTTGCTCAACTTCAAATACCACCGAGATTTTATATTTCTTTAAAATGGGAAGAAACAACAATCCGTTTTCAGTAAATTCCTGACATAAAGCCTTTGCTTCCTCTAAAAGGTCCTTCCCCTGAGGCACAACCAGGGTAAACCAAAGGTTATATTCATGGTTACGAAGATAGTTGTGGCTTACTCCTGGGTGGCTATTGATACGGTCTATCGCTAAGCTTAATTTTTTTTCGCTAACTTTAAGGGCAAAAAGTGATGATCGATGCCCAAAATACTCCGGGTTAAAGATGGCAGAAATCTGCCGAAGCTTTCCTTCCCTTTCCCAATCTTTAAGAAGAGAGATGAGCTCAACCTCTTTTAGCCCAACCCTATTTGCGATAGCTAAAAAGGGTCTCTTGCTCAGGGGAAACTCCTTTTGTAAAAGCCTAAAGAGCAATCTTTTAGCTTCAGGATTAAGCTTATGTTCCATGGAAAAGAAGGTTTTTTAGATACTTTATTCTTTTTGGGTGTTTGAGCTTTCTTAAAGCCATGCTTTCGATCTGTCTAATCCTCTCTTTGGAAACCCCAAATTTCTGCCCCACTTCCTCCAAGGTGCAGGCTTCTTTTTCTCCTATACCAAACCGTAAGCGGATCACCTTTTCTTCGCGTGAGGAAAGGGTGCTAAGGAGTATCCTTACCTTTTCCGAGAGCTCATTGTTAAAGGTGTATTCATCAGGACGGGTTGAGTTCCCATCCTCTATGAATTCAAGCAAAGTTGTATCTTCATCATGATGGATGTTTGCCTCCAATGAGAGGGGCTGCTTCACATATTTAAAAATTTGGTTTAGTCTTTCGATGCTCATACCAGTTATGTTTGCTAAATCCTCAATTGTTGGGTCGCGTCCATACTCTTGATAGAATTTAGTAGAGACAATTTTACTTATTTTGTATATGGTTTCAATGATATGCACTGGGATCCTGATTGTCCTGGTATGTTCAGCTAAGTATTTAGTAATACTTTGTCTTATCCACCAAGTAGCATAGGTGCTGAATTTAAAACCTCGGCGATAGTCAAACTTTTCTATAGCTTTTAAAAGTCCAAGATTGCCTTCTTGTATAAGGTCGGCAAGAAGTGCCCCACGTGGTGCATATTTTCTGGCAATAGAAATGATAAGCCTAAGGTTTGATTTTGCAAACTGTTCTTTAGCCTTCTTTATCTCTTGAAATCGATTTTCGATAAGCTCTGCTGAAGCCAATACCTCTTCTGCTGGTATACCAAAAAAGTCTTTTGCCTTCATACTTAATTTTGATAAAATGTTTTTATTATGCAAAGATTTATATCTCTTGGCGAAATCTCTAATTTCACAGGATAATTCATCTAAAAGAATTTTTGTTGGACGAACTTTATATATAAGGTCTAAGATTTTCTCAATAATAACTTCTATATCTTCTTTTGACTGTTTTTCCTCTGTAGTTGATAAATTATATATATCGTTTAATTCTTTTTTTAACAGTTCAAGCCAAGTTTCTACTTCTTGTTCTTTTTTTGCCAACTCTTCATAATCCTTAAAAAGCTTATCTAATGTCTTATCTTGTGAATGCTTAACAAGAAGGTTGTAGAATTTGATAACTTGAGTTGGATAAAGTAGACAGGCTTTAATGATGTCTCTTTCGGCTACCTCGATAGCCCTACCTAAGGCTACCTCCTCCTCTCTAGTGAGAAGAGGATGGTTAGCCACCTCTTTGAAATAAATTGTTATAGAATCGTCAAGGACCTTTTTAAATTTTATCTCTTCCTCATCATCTAAACCTTCTTCTATTGGTTCAACATCGAATTCATCTATAAATTGTTCGTCTTCAAAGAGACACAATTTCCTCTGAGGCATGGGACGCCTCCTTAGGTTATTTTACAACTCTTTAGTCTTAAAGTATGCTTTATTTGATATAAATACTGTTCAATATTTCCTTTCTCGAAAGATACTTCACCTTTTTCTAAGCACTCTTTTATCCTTTCTATTTTTAAACGAGCCCTTTCCTTCACAATGAAAATTAAGATTTGCTCAAAGGCAGACCGTTCGTCCTCAAAAGGTGGAGAAAAGAAAAGGTCGCTGTATATCTCCTGGAAGAAGGGGTCTAAGATTTCCTGCGGGTCAACACCAGCATCGTAGGCGGAAAGTAGAGTCTTTATAAATTCTGTGTAAGGACTACTGTCATCCAAGATTTCTAAAAGACCTGCCTCTTTGAGAGTTTGAGCTTCCTTCGGGTAGTTTACCAAATACTGAGCGATTATCCGGTAGGGATGGGAGCAAAGCCCCTCTTCGACGGTTTCCCGATACTCCTCGCTAACTTCGTCTCTTTCAATTCCAGTTGATAAAGCTTTGGCAACCTCTTGAGAAGGGATGTCAAAAAGGTTTGCTAAAAAGGAGATAAGCCTTTTCTTAAGGAAAGGATCCCTGCAGGGTTTAAAAAGCTCCACAAGCTCCTCAAAGGCGCTCTTCGGCTTTGAGAGAACCTTTTCTTGATACTCTTTTTGAATAAACTCTAAAGCATTAAAGGTGAAGGAAGCTAAAACAGCATCGGGTGGTCCTTCAACTTCTCCTTTAGACCTAAAAAAACTATCTGGGTCCTCGCCATAAGGCAAAACAACACAGTTTGGGAGGATGCCTTGGGCAATAAAAAGGGAGATTGCCCTTAGGGTTGCTTTTCTTCCTGCCTCGTCTCCATCAAAAAGTAAAGTTATGTCTTCTGCTAAATTTTTGAGCTTAGCTACATGCCTTTCTGTAAGGGCGGTTCCACAGGTTGCAACTACATTGTCTAAGCCCATCTGCCAGAGGGTTAAAAGGTCAAAATAGCCTTCAACGATGTAAGCCTTACCCTTTTGTTTAATCTGTTTTTTGGTTTGAAATAAACCATAAAGAATTTCTGACTTCTTGAATATGTGCGAGTCTTGACTGTTCAAATACTTTGGTTCTCCCTTTGGGTCTAAGGTTCTTCCAGCAAAGCCAACGCATTCTCCAGCCTCATTAAAAATAGGAATAATCACTCTATCCCGAAATAGGTCGATGTAACCACCGTCTTCAACCCTTCTTATTAGACCAAGCTCCTCTGCCTGCTTTATTTCCTTAGCGTCAACTCTAAGTAAAGAGGATAGAATTCTCCCGTTAGATGGAGCATAACCCAGCATGAATTCCCTTATGGTCTCCTCAGAGATCCCCCTTTCTTTTAGGTAAGCCCTTGCTTTTTCTGCTTCTTCGCTTCTTAAAAGCTGTGCCTGGTAGAACCTTGCGACTTTATAGTTTAGCTCGGCTAAAGTTTTTTCTTTTCTTTTCTCGGCAAAAAGGCTTTCGTCTACGGAAATTCCGCATCTTTCGGCAAGGTCAAGAAGGGCTTGTTTAAAATCAAGCCCCTTTATCTTCATGTAGAAGGTGATAACATCTCCTGCTACCCCACACCCAAAGCATTTAAAAATTCCTTTATCTGGGCTTACGGTAAACGAAGGGGTCCTCTCAGAGTGAAAGGGGCAAAGACCTACATAGTTTTTACCAACCCTTTTAAGCTTTACATACTGGGAAACAAGGTCAAGGATATTAAGCCTTGATTTAAGCTCAGAATAAAGCTCTTCAAAGGACATGGTCGAGGTTGGCACTAATTGAGTAATAGCACGCTTTGGCAAAAGGTCAAGATTTTGAAAAAATTCCCCTTGACCAGAAAATTAAAACTTGATATCATACCTTATTACCACGCGGGAACCCCAATAAATCGGAGGTTAGGCATGGAGGTAAAAAATTCTCTTATTAAAAGGATCCAAAAATACTTCATTCTCTCCTTTGCCCTTTTCCTTGCTGTTTCTTTGGTTAGCTTCTACCTCTCAACACGTTGGGTTTTTGAAAAACAAACTCACAACGTGCTAAAAAACTTTGAGGATGCCCTCTCAGGTTTTCTAAAACAAAAAGAGGCTGAACTTTTAACCTACTCTTTGACTTTAGCAAACAACAAGCATATTCAAAGTATATACCTTTCCTTAGCAAAGGAAGCTGGCACGCTAACGAATGTCAATGAATCAAACAAACCCATCTTTGAAAAATATGGAAGGGAGCTGAGGTCTGAGTATGAAGCCTTAGTAAAAGGGACAAACATCGCTCAATATTCCGTTCATTTTCACCTTCCTCAAGCGAGGTCCTTTGTTAGAACTTGGCTTAAACCTGGGATGGATGTCAAGCTTGATGACCTTTCGGGGTTTAGAAAAACCATCGTCACTGCCCAAAGTTCAAAAAAGCCAGTTCTTGGCTTTGAAGCAGGGCGGTTTGAGATAACTTTTAGGAGCGTCGTTCCAATTCTCTCTAAGGATGGGGAGCTTCTTGGCTCAGTTGAAGTTGCCTACCCTGTAGACCGGATGATGGAAGATTTTGCCCAAACCTTCAAACAGGCTGACCGGTATGTCATAGTCTTTAATAAGGAGTTTGAAAAAATCTTTGATAAAAAGTTCATTGAGGAGGGGAAAGTCAAGGTCCTTCCTCAAGGTATTCTCTATGGTAAGCCTAAAAACATAGATGAAAAGACCTTGGATAAAATCCTAAATGCAAAGGATGAAAGCTTGAACATTGGCACACAATACTTTTTTAAGTTTCAACTAAAAGACTATGCAGGAAACCCCATGGGATACATCGCCGTTGGCACAGACCAAAAGGCTATTATCAACCTGTTTAGACTATCTGCCTTAATTTCATCCGCTTTGATCGTTACGCTTATCCTTATCATTGCTTTTACTATCACAAGACAGCTTAAAGGTTGCTTTCAGAGCCTTCTTACCACGGTCAAAATGGTTGATGAGCTGGCAAAAGGAGGAGGTGATCTAACCTTTAGGTTCACCTCTCATGATGAATCCGAGATCGGCTTACTTTCCGCTAAATTCAATAGCTTTCTTGAAAGTTTAGCAAACATCGTTAAAAGGCTTATTGAAAGCACTAAGAGCCTCTTTACCATCTCAGGCGAGCTTTATAAAGATGTCTCCCGCTCAACCGAGGTCGTCTCAGAGTTTACTGATAAGGCTGAATACATAAGCATGTCTTCTGCGGAAATTCTTTCGGCCATGAACGATGTTTCAACCTCCTTGGAAGAGCTAACCAAAGCTATTCGGGAGATAAGCGAAAAAGCCCAAGTCTCAAGTCAAATGATAAAAGAGACCTCTCAGGCTGTGTTTGAAACAAAAGAGCTTGCAGAAAAGCTAAAAGAAGCCAGTTTTGAAATAGAAGATATAGTAAACCTTATAAACAACATTGCTGAAAGTACAAATCTCCTTGCCCTAAACGCATCGATCGAGGCCGCAAGAGCTGGCGAAGCTGGGAAGGGCTTTGCCGTCGTTGCAAACGAAGTAAAAGAGCTTGCAAGGCAAACCCAGTCTGCAACTCAAGAGATAAAACAGAAGATAGACTTTTTGGTGCAGGCAACAGGTAATGTTTCAAATTCTGTTGAAGGAATTGTTAGCCTGATTAAGAATGTTGAGGATGCGGCAACAACCATTGCCTCGGCGGTTGAGGAGCAGACCATCGTGGTAAACTCCGTGTTCGAGCATATTTCAAGCGTTAGAGACAAAGTGATGATAAACGACGAGCAGGCTCAAGCGATAAAGAGGGAGGCAGAAACCTTGAAAGAAATCTCCGAAAGACTAAAAAGGCAAGCAGAGGCTGTAAAAGAGGTAGCAAACCAGATCAAGGAATTAACCGACCAGTTTGAAGTGTAGATACTTTAGAGGGACGTTTGATGTCTACTCTCAGAGAAAAAGTCTATGAAGCAGTGTTTGAGGAAAACGCAAGCTTAAAGCAGGAAAAACTAAAAGCCCTTCTGGAAAGCCTAAACAAGGAAGGATATGTAGGAAGGTCTATTTATCCTCTTTACAAGAAAATTAGCGAAGGCTTTCTTGGGTTTACTGTGCCAGCCTTTAACCTTAGGATTTTGACCTATGACCTTGCAAGGACTATCTTTAGAGTTGCAAAGAGGCTAAATGTAGGCGCGGTAATCTTTGAGATCGCTCGCTCGGAGATGGGCTACACTAAGCAGAGCCCCCTTGAGTATGCCGTATGTGTCCTTGCAGCAGCGCGGGATGAAGCCTATCCTGGTCCGGTTTTCCTTCAGGGAGACCACTTCCAAGCAAACAGAAAATCCTACTTCGCTAACCCCGATGCTGAAAAAAGGCTCCTTATAAACTTGATCGAACAAGCAATAACAGCCCAGTTCTACAACATTGACATCGATGCTTCAACCCTTGTTGACCTTGAAAGAGAGGACATCATGGAACAGCAAAGGGCAAACTACGAGCTCACCGCTGAGCTTGCCGAGTTTATAAGAAGCATAGAGCCTAAGGGAATAACGGTAAACCTTGGCGGAGAAATCGGAGAGATCGGGAGCAAAAACAGCACCCCTGAGGAGCTACGAGCCTTCCTCGAAGGCTTTAAGCGATCCTTCAAAGGCGAGGTTGGTCTATCAAAGGTCAGCGTTCAGACGGGCACAAGCCATGGAGGAGTGGTCTTACCCGATGGGTCCATAGCCCAGGTAGCTTTAGATTTTAATGTTCTTCGAACCCTTTCTCGGATTGCCCGAGAAGAGTTTGGGTTGGCAGGAGCGGTTCAGCACGGAGCCTCAACCCTTCCTGAAGAATACTTTGAACTTTTCCCAGAAAACGAGTGCGTTGAGGTGCATCTGGCAACGGGCTTGCAGAACTTTATCTACGACCACAGAGCCTTGCCCGAGGATTTTAGACAGAGAATATACGCTTATCTGAAAGAAAACTTTGCTCAAGAATGGAAGCCAGGGCTTACTGAAGCTCAATTTATCTACAAAACGAGGAAAAAGGGCTTTGGAGCCTTTAAAAAGGATTGGTGGAACCTACCTCAAGAGGTGTTAAACAGCATCTTTTCCGACATGGAAGCCTATTTTGAGAAGATCTTTCTTAAGCTTCGAGTAAATAACACCTTGCATTTGGTTAAAGCTCAGCTACACCTTTGATAAAACTTTCCGGGAAGGCTTTTCACTAATCCCTTAAGCTCAAGCTCGGTGAGCAAGGCTAAAAGCTGAGGAAGGTCAAAACCTGTTTGGGCAAGGAGATTTTCAAGATGCGTTGGGTATTGAGTTAAACATTCTAAGATCCTTCTTTCCTCTTGAAAGACTTCTAAAGATGCGACCTCTTCCTTTCCTTTCTCAAGAGGCTTATACTCTATTCCCAAGTGATAGAGGATGTCTTCTGCTGAGGTGACAGGAATAGCCCCGTTTTTGAGGAGGTAGTGCGTTCCTTGGGACTGCTCGGAAAAGATGTTTCCCGGGCAGACGAAAACATCCCTTCCCTGGTCCTGAGCCCATTTTGCGGTGATCAATGTTCCGCTTCTTTTTCCTGCTTCTACAACTAAAACCCCTTGAGAAAGTCCGCTAATGACCCTATTTCTTCGGGGAAAGTTTTCTCTTTTTGGGCGGGTTCCTAAGGGGAACTCAGAAACGATAGCCGAGCCGGAATCAAGGATCTTCAAAAAAAGGTCTCTATTCTCTGGCGGATAGATTATGTCAAGCCCTGTTCCAAGGACGGCAACGGTTTTTCCACCCTCCTTTAGAGTAATTTTGTGGACCAAGGTATCAATGCCTCGGGCTAATCCTGAGACAGTGGTAAACCCTGCTTTGACAAGTTCAGGCACAAACTTTTCGACTATCTCCTTGCCATAAGGGGTTGGCTTTCTTGTCCCCACGATGGCTAAAGTAGAATTAAAAGGAAGCTCACCTAAAACATAAAGAAAAGGTGGTTTGTAGGGGATGTTTTTAAGTAATTCCGGGTAGTCCTCTTCCTTATAAAAGATAATCCGAATTTTTGACCTTTCGCTTTTTTTTAATTCCTCTTTAGCAATTCTAAAAATCTCCTTTTCAGAATAGGGAAAACCCTTTAAGATTTGGCTTGTTTCTTCTTCCTCAAATATTTTGCAAAGCCTAAAAGTTGCCCTTTCCTTAAGATATAATCCAAGAAGCAAAAGCTTTTCTTTTTCAAGGTCAAGTGAAGCTTCATCTACTGATTGAAGCATAGGGTTAAAGAGTTTTCGTTCTTTTTTAGCGCGGCGTAAGCGTTGATAAGCTCTGCGACCTTTTCTAAATTTTGAAGGTTCAAGGACCCACTCCAACTAAAAGTCACGCAAGGCTTGGGCTCTGAGGAAATGGCTATCTTCAACTCGCTTCCTTCGTTCAAAGCTTGATAAAGCTCCGCTTCAACAAGACAAAGTAAGCCAAGGAGGATGTTATAAGGAAGCTTAACCGTAGCTTTAGATTTTTCTATCACTTCTTTTTTTATTTTATGCTTAAACCTTAAGTCAGCCTCCCAAAAGAGCATCTCTTTTTGCATAACCTCAAAGAGGTCCCAAGGTCCCTCATCCTCGCAGGTCAGGTCAGCTAAGGCAATGTTAAGCTGGTTGTTAAGCTTATCAAGGGGGGACATCATTTTTTGGAAAAGGGCTAAGCCCTCCTCTGTTAAATATTTTGAAGGATTAAGCATGATACGCTGAAGAGGAAGATACACCCCTTGGAGCGACCCGCGTAGATTGTGAAAATAGCCCTGGACAAAGGCTCCAAGGATGGCCTTCCTACAAAAATCTTTATCCATTCTTTAACACCTCTCTATCCGTTAAGGATTTTCTTAAGGTTAAAGGGTCGACAAACTGGATCTCAAGACCATAGGGTATGCCAAGGGCAAGCCTGCTAAGTTTAAGCTTAAAGGGAGAAAGAAATTCCTTTAAAAATTCAGCAGTAGCATTACCAGATAGCGTAGGCGATAAAGCAAGGATAACCTCTTCTACTTCATTTTCTTCAAGTAGACCTTTTAGCTCCTCTAAAGGTAGGTCGTGAGCTGTTATCCCTTCCCTCGGAGATAAAAGATAGTGGAGCACAAAGTAAGTTCCGTTGAAGAGGCTAAGGCTCTCGATGGCGTATAAGGTGACTGGGCTTTCGACTATACATAGCAATCTCCGGTTGCGGGAATTATCAAGACATATTGAGCAGAGCTCATCTTCAGAAAGGTTTCTACATTTCTTACAAAGCTTTACCTTCTTAGGAAGCTCAGAGATAAGAAAAGAGAGCTCTTCGCAAAGTTCTGGCTTTGAAAGGAGATAGAAGACGATCCTTGTTGAGCTTCGCTCTCCAAGCCCAGGGAGCTTGGCTAACTTTTCAATTAACCCTTTTAAGACCCTTGGATAGATGTTTTTTGAAGCAGTTAGCATCCCTTTTTAAATTTTAAAAACCAGGCAACTTAAACCCAGGCGGTAAAGGAAGTCCACCGGTAAGCTTCGAGAGCTCTTCCTCTACCATGGCTTTAGCCTTCCGAAGAGCCTCGTTTACTCCTGCAACGATTAGGTCTTCAAGCATCTCCTTTTCTTCTGGGTTTATTAACTCCTTCTCTATCTCTATGCGGATTATCTCCTGCCTTCCATTGGCTACAACTTTTACCATACCCCCACCAACCTGAACCTCAATCTCCCTTGTCTCAAGCTCTTTTTGCATCTCTTCAATCTTTTGCTGCATCCGCTGCACTTCTTTAAAAAGCTTCTGCAACTCCTTTGGTAACCCCATTTTTATTCTCCTTTAGCTGGTTGTATGTAAGCTATCTTTGCGGATAAGATGTTCATAATGGCTTGAACCTCTGGTCTATTCTTTACCTCCTCAGGGTCTCGCCTCATTTTCTTAACTTCAAACTCTACCTCCTTCCCAAAAAACTTTAACACAAGGTCTTTAAGCTTATCCCGATAGGCTGAAGTCAAGAGAGGATAATCCTCTTCAAGAAGGAAGACCATCTTATTATCCCTTTCCTCAGGCTTGGGAACGCTCTCTAACAGGGCTCTAAATGTAGCACTCTCCTTTCCTACAATATCAAGAAACTCTTCCCACTCCACTCCCTTTTTTTTTTCCTTTGCTACCTTGTTATCCGTAAAGGACTCATCCCAAGCGTCAGCGAGGGGTCTCTTACTTTTTTCTTCTTTTGTTTCCTCTTTAGGCTCTGCTTTTAGCTCAACTTTAGTCTCTATTTTAGGCTCAGGTTTAGGCTCGACCTTTCTATCATCCTCCAGCTCAGGAGCCACCAAAGCCTCGGTTGGTAATTTTTCAAGAAGTGTGTCAATGGAGATAAACTTTTCGTATTCACATATTTTAGCTATCATCAACTCAAACTGAAATTGGGGATAGGTAGAACGCCTTATAGCCTCAAGCCCTTTATAAAGGGCCTGATAGATTAAAAGAAAATCCTCTTTATTTCCCAAGAAAAGAAGGTCCTTAAGCAAGCGAAAATCTATTCCTTTGTCCGCAAGCACTTCTTGAGAAAAGATTTTAGCTAAAAAAAGCTCCCGGAAGAGGTGGGTTAGCCTTTCGGTAAAGGAGATAATATCCACTCCCTTTTCATAAAGATTCTGCACAAGTTCCATAGCTTTTTTTAAGTCTCGCTCAATCAAGGCTGTTGCCAGGTCCTCAAAGATCATCTCTTCATGCCAGCCAAAGCTATAGAGAAGGTCTTCCTTGGTCCTAACCCCGTAAGCCATTGCTTGGTCAAGGAGAGAAAGGGCATCTCTTAGGCTTCCTTGTGCCTCTCTCGCTATTAGTTCAAGAGCAGGTTGATCAATTTGATAGTTTTCAAGCTCACATATCCTCTGTAAATGGTTAAAAATTAGCTTAAAATCAAGCCGTCTAAATTCATAGCGTTGACAACGGGAAAGAATGGTAGGGGGAAGCCTGTTTGGCTCAGTTGTGGCAAGGATAAAGTAGACATGAGATGGGGGCTCCTCTAAGGACTTAAGAAGAGCGTTGCTTGCCTCTTTAGTTAGCATGTGAGCTTCGTCGATGATGTAAACTTTGGCTTTACCCTTTGCGGGAGCATATTTTAGGGCATCGATAATCTCCCTAATCTGGTCTATTCCACGGTTTGAGGCTGCATCTATTTCCAGAACATCAACATGAATACCCTTCATTATCTCAACGCAGGATTGACACTGGTTGCAGGGTTCATAGTCCTCGGGATTGATATTCTGACAATTTAAAGCCTTGGCTACAATCCTTGCCAAAGTAGTCTTGCCTGTTCCTTTTATCCCAGCAAAAAGAAGGGCATGACTAAGCTTGTTCCTTTTTAGAGCATTGACAATCGTTTTAACAACCGCGGACTGCCCAACAACTTCGGAAAACCTTTGTGGTCTATACTTTCTGGCAAGGACTAAGTAGGACATGCTTTAACTATTTTACTTAAATGTAGCCGAAAAACAAGACCTACAAAGGTTGTTTCTTAAACCCTCGCCTTATGGGTCGGTTAAGTAAAAAGCTTCAGGAAAACTTCCCCTACCCTATTCTTTCTGAGCGAAGGTATCCCTTATATCTTATTTGTCTCCATGAGGCTGTACTAAAAATGTTTTTGTGCAAGCCCTCCTGCTGTCGCCCCGAGCTCCCTTTTTTTGTCGCCCCGAGCGAAGCGAGGGGTCCCTCGGCGCTTGCGTGCCTCGGGAAGACATCCCGGACGCCGTCCCGAACGAAGCGAGGGATGCCTCGCTATCGCTCGATGGAACTTTTTTAAACAGCTCTTTTGTCTCCCTTGATTTTTAAAGCTTTAATATTATGATTATGAAAACCTTTTGGAAAAGACCTTGCTAAGGAACCATTTAACGGACAAATTTTTTAAGCTATTTAAAAAGGAAAAAAGGACGGAGTAGATGCCAAAGATTAAGGTTGCTGATTTAGCGGTTGAGCTAAACCTCCCTGTAGAAGAACTAATTTTGAAGTTAAAAGATTCTGGTTTTAGCATAAAAAGCGCCCAGAGTCTACTTTCGGAAGAGGAAGTGGAAAGGATTAAAGAGATGTTTAAACCTAAGAAAGAATTTATAGTAATAAAAAAGGAAGAGATTGAGGTAGCTCAGGAACAACCCAAAAAAAGGAAACTTATCATAAAAAAGAAAGTTCAACCTACAGAAGAAGTTCATCCAAAGCCTGAAGAAAAGCTCATTTCCGAAGAAGCTAAGGTAGAGGGTGAACAGGTAGAAGTTGAAATAGAAGAAGCAAAGGAGATAAAAGAAGAAGAAGAAAAAAAAGAAACAGAAAAACCTGAGGAACCATCTGCAAAGAGGGTAGTTACAGAATTTAAACCACGAAGAGAACGCTACAGAAAAAGGGAAGAAAAACCAGAAATAACACCTCCCCCTCAGCCCATTCCGGAAAAACTTGAAAAAGAAGAAAAGAAGAAAAAGGAAAAGATAAAGGCTGAAGAGAAAAAACCTAAGAAAAAACCCTCGGCTTTAAAAAGGGAAAGAGAAGTAAAAGAGGAGATCGAAGATTTCTTTTTTGAGGAGGAGCCTACAGAGCTTTTTAAAGAAATACCTGAGGAAGAAGAAAAGCCAAGGATCCCAGCCAAAAAGGAAAAACCAACCAAAGAGCCCTCAAGACCTTCAACCCTACCCCCAAAGGAAAGGAAGATAAAGGTCTATGAGACCATTCAAGTTGGTGAGCTTGCAAAATTAATGGGGGTTAAGGTTGGTGAACTTTTGAAAAAAGCTTTGATGATGGGGCTTCCCCTTACCATAAATCAATCTATCGATGCTGATACAGCAGCAATTCTTGCCGATGAGTTTGGGTTCAAAGTAGAAAAAGCTACTGTTGAGGAGGAGCTTCTTCTACAGTATGTTCCTCCAAAGGAAGAGGAGCTTAAGCCAAGACCACCTGTGGTCACAGTAATGGGGCATGTTGACCATGGGAAAACCACTCTTCTTGACGCTATACGAAAAACTGATGTGGCAAGCAGAGAAGCTGGCGGAATTACCCAACACATCGGAGCCTATAAAGTAACGCTTGAAGATGGAAGGCAGATAACTTTTATTGACACGCCTGGGCATGAAGCCTTTACCACCATGAGAGCAAGGGGGGCTCAGGTCACAGACATTGTCATTCTTGTGGTAGCGGCAGACGATGGCGTCATGGAACAAACCAAAGAAGCCATCGAGCATGCGAGGGCAGCTGGAGTGCCAATAGTTGTGGCTATAAACAAGGTCGATAAGCCTAACGCTAATCCCGAAAGGGTTAAGAGCCAACTTGCCGAGCTTGGGCTTGTCCCTGAGGAATGGGGTGGCGACACGCTTATGGCTAACATTTCAGCCAGAAACAGGATTGGCATTGAAGAGCTTCTTGAGCTTGTTTTACTTCAGGCTGAAATGTTAGACTTAAAAGCAGCTTACGTTAGACCAGCAAGAGGAAGGGTAATCGAAAGTCGGCTTGACAAAGGCAAGGGACCGGTAGCCACGGTCCTAATTCAAGAAGGGACTCTAAGAGAAGGAGATGTCTTCGTCTCTGGGCAAACCTTCGGTAGGGTTAGGGCGATGTTGGATAGCCTTGGACAAAGGGTAAAAGAAGCAACCCCTTCTACTCCGGTTGAAATTTTAGGATTTGAGGAGCTGCCACAGGCAGGGGACGACTTTATCGTCGTTGAGGATGAAGAGAAGGCAAGGAAGATCGCCGAGTATCGGCAAAGAAAGGCAAGAGAAGCTGAAGCGGCAAAGCAAACTAAGATATCCTTAGAGAAGCTCTTTGAAAAGCTAAAAGAGGGTGAGCTCAAAGAGCTTAAGATTGTCCTTAAGGCAGACACGCAAGGAACGCTCGAAGCCTTGGATGCCTCATTACAGAAGCTCTCGACTGATAAGGTTAAAGTAACGATAATCAGAAAGGGCATCGGTGCCATAACCGAAAGTGATGTAATGCTTGCCTCGGCATCTGAGGCTATCGTCATTGGTTTTAATGTTAAGCCAACCTCGCAAGCTAAAGAAATAGCTAAGCAAGAAGGGGTAGACATTCGCTTCTATGATGTTATCTACCATCTTCTGGAAGACATCAAGAAGGCGATGGAAGGGTTGCTTGAGCCCGTTTATGAAGAGGTTATCACTGGGGTTGCTGAGGTTAGAGCCACATTTAAAGTGCCCAAGGTTGGAATTGTGGCTGGATGCTATGTCAAGGAGGGTGTTATAAGCAGGAACAACAAAGTTAGAGTGATCCGAGACGGAGTGGTAGTGTTTACCGGCGGAATTGCTAGTCTGAAACGCTTCAAAGAAGATGTGAAAGAGGTTCAAGCTGGGTATGAATGCGGGCTTAAGATTGAAAACTTTAACGATATAAAAGTGGGAGATATTATAGAAGCCTTTGAGGTCAGAAAGGTTGAGCAGATGCTTTAGAGCTTTTAAATGGTTGTAGGAATTGCAAGGATAGAGCTTTACCTTCCCTACCCTAACTCCTTGAAAGAAAAAAGGCAGATTTTGCGGGCTCTAACTCAAAAGATAGAAGCAAACTTTAAACGAATATCTATCGCTGAGGTTGAAGGGCATGACCTTTGGCAAAAGGCCGTCCTTGGAATAAGCCTTGTCGGGAAGGATAGAGAGTTTGTAGACAGTAGGCTAACGACGATCATGGAATTCATTAAAAAAAATTCAGACCTTGAAATCATAAAGGCAGAAATTGACCTTATAGGATATTGAAAAAAAATGAGCAGACGTTCGGAGCGAGTTGCAAGTCTCCTTCAAGACCTGTTGTCAGAAATCATCATGTTTGAGCTAAATGACCCGATCTTTAAAAAGTTTATAAGCATAACTGAAATAAAAATTGGCGATGATTTGAAAAAGGCAACCGTTTACTTTAGGGTCTATGATGCTGACCCAGCGCAGTTAGAGACTGCTTTATCCAAGGCGAAGGGCTACATTAAGAAGCTTTTGGCCGAGAGGATGACTATAAAGTTTCCTCCGGACATAGAGTTTAAGCAGGACCTAAGAGAAGAGGAAGAAAAACGGCTTGAAGAACTCTTTGCAAGGATTAAAAAATCTTGATGGACTTTTCAAAGGTCTTCCAATTTTTAAATTCAGCCAAAAACATCCTTTGCATCACTCATACTGCCCCTGACCTCGATGGAATATCAAGCATGCTCGCTTTTTATCAGGCTTTTAAAGATTTTCCTTATCAAAGCGTCGTCCCGAGCGAATTAAAGGCTGAAGAGAAAAGAAATTTTATCTTGCTTCTTGAAGACATACCTCGTAAGGCTTATTTTTTGCCAGGCATTGAAGCTATAACCAAAGTAGAAGACTTATCAACTAACATCCACCCTGAGCTCCTTATTGTGTTTGATGCCCACTGTCCGAGAAGGATTAACGAGAGAGTGCTATCTTTTTTTAACAGACCAAGGTTTGCCATCATTTTTGACCATCACCATAAGGAAGCTTGCGAGCCATTTGCTGAAGAACAAATAGAGCTAATCGACCCCTCTTCCCCTTCTACTACAGCCTTACTCTTTGATTTCTTCACCTTTACCAACATGCCCATAACTCAAGAGGTTGCAACCTTACTCCTTTTTGGATTATACTATGATACAGGCGGGTTTAGATATGAAAATGTTTCCGCAAAGACCTTTGAGATGGCCTCACAGCTTGTCAAGCTTGGGGCAAGCCCGAGCGCGGTAGCCAACGCCATCTACTCAAACCGGACGCTTGGGGAGATCAATCTTCTTAAAATTGCCCTAAATCGCATGAAACTTCTCAAAGACGGAAAGGTCATAATAACCTATTTAACTAAAGAAGATTTTGAGCGTTTTGGGAAAGAGCTTGATGACTTGGCGAGCTTTTTTAGAGATGTAGAAGGAGTAATGCTTTCCATCCTGGTAAAAGAGCTTGATTATGACCATATATCAGTGAGCCTAAGGAGCAAGCCCCCCTATCCCTGCCTACCATTGGCTAAGGAGTTTAGAGGGGGAGGGCATGCCTATGCCTGCGGGTTTAGGGTTCGTTCTCAATCCTTAGAAGAGGTCATAAAGCTTTTAGAGGGAAAGATTTCTCAGCTTGAGTTTGGTCGTTAGATGAGGACAAACGATTTTAAGAATTTATCAGGTATTCTTGTTATCGATAAGCCTCAAGGATTAACTTCGATGGATGTTGTTGAAGAGATAAAAAGGGTCCTCAGGGTAAAGAAGGCTGGGCACGGCGGAACCCTTGACCCAATAGCCACGGGTGTATTGCCAATTTTTTTAAATGAAGCCACAAAAGTTGCCCAGATCTTTCTTGACGGGGATAAGCTATATGAAGGAGTTATGCAGATTGGGATAACCACGGACACTTACGACATAACTGGAGAGGTCTTAGCAACAAGCGACCCAAGCTCAATCACTCCAGAGGATGTTCAAAGGATCATCCCTCACTTTGTCGGGGAAATTCAGCAGTCCCCTCCCCCTTTTTCAGCGGCCAAGTATAAAGGGAGACCACTTTATAGATATGCAAGGAACGGGCTTATCATAACGAAGAACCCCAAGACAGTAAGGATTTACGATTTTAAGATCCTTGAAATGAACGGAGCAGAGGTTAGATTTTTGCTTGCCTGCAGTAAAGGCACCTATGTAAGGTCTTTGGTGCATGACTTTGGGCAAAGGCTTGGATGCGGAGCGGTGCTTAAAAGTTTAGTTAGGCTTAAAAAATCCGTTTTTACACTTGACCAAGCGATAAGCCTTGATGAGGTAAAGGGTATAGCTAAGGAGGATAGAATTTCTTTGCAAAAAAGGACTATTCCTCTTGAGAAGGCTTTAGAATTCTTACCCAAGTTAATCGTAAACGAAGAATTTGCCCAAAAGATTAGAGCCGGGATTAGGATCCCCACTTCTTCCTTTCTATCTTGGGTCAGGTTCCAAAAACTCTCCCTTAACCCTACGGAAAAATACATTCGCCTTGCTACTCCAAAGAATGAGCTCGTTGCCATCATCGAAAACCCCTTTATGCACCCCACAAACCCATACCTTACATATTTCAGGGTTTTCTCAGCAAGGAATAAGAGCTAAAAATTTAACAAAATGAAGAAAAAAATAAAATCATTCATTCTTTTTCTGGCAAGGGTCATCATAAGCTTTGGTTTGCTCTTTTACTTATTGAAAAAAACCGAGTGGGATAGACTTTTTCTCGTCTTGAAAAACCTTTCCCCTATTTACTATGTTTTAGCCTTTACTTGCGTCTTGAGTTTTCAAACCTTGGTAGCGCTTCGTTGGAAGAAAATCTGCAAAATTTGGGGGTTTGAAAAACCTTTAAGCTTTTACTTAAAAGGTTATCTAATGAGCCTCTCTTTGAACACCGTTTTCCCTGGCATCGTTGCCGGAGATACCCTAAGGGCAGGCTTACTCATCAAAGAGGGGCTACATTGGAAAAAAGCAAGCATGAGCCTCCTTTTTGACAGAGGCTACGGCTTGTTTGGTATACTCGTCATCCTATCCTTTAGCCTCCCTTTGTATGGCGACTTCTTGCCTCAGTCCTTCAAACAGACCCTTTTCTTAATCATATATTCGGCAATTTTAGGATTTTTCCTCATAAACCTTCTTGGGAAAAAATTTTTTCCAAAGATCCAGAATCCTGAAGCCCTAAAGCCTCTCTTTTTCCCCCAAAATTTAATACCAATTGTTTTAGGCTTTGTTGTTCAGGTCTTTTTTGTGCTTCAGTATGTTTTTTTAAGCAAAGCCCTTTTCCTTAGCCTTCCTCTGAGGGTTTTGTTTGTAGTGATTCCTATAGTTAGCTTTCTTTCCGCCCTTCCTTTAAGCATCTCAGGGCTTGGGGTAAGGGAAGGAACGCTAAGCTATTTTCTTCACCTTCTTGATTATCCCCTTGAGTATGGAGTTGCCCTTGGGCTCCTTGGTTATTCTCTTATTTTGATTTCTGCCATACCGGGAATATTGCTTTACCTTACTAAACGATGGAGATAGGCTTTTTAATAAAAAGCTTTCTTGCCCTATTTACCGTGGTTGACCCCATTGGGGGAGCGCCACTTTTTCTAACCTTAACTGAAGGGGCATCAGAAAAAGAAAGAAAGCTTATTGCCCTTAGGGCAAGCTTAACCCTTTTTATCGTTTTAGCTCTCTTTTTATTCCTTGGACAAAATCTTCTTAAGCTATTCCACATATCACTCTCTGCCTTCAAGGTGGCTGGGGGGTTGCTTCTTATACTAACAGCTATCGACATGCTTTATGCCAGAACGAGAGCCATAAAAGAGACGCCTGAAGAGCGCGAAAAATGGAAAGAACGAGAAGATGTATCCATCGTGCCCCTTGGGATACCCTATTTAGCTGGACCAGGAGCCATAACGACCACAGTCATCCTTTCTTGTTATCTTCTTCTTTGCAAGCTACATCTTTAGGCTTTTGGGAGAGACGGGCACAAAAGCCTTGGTAAGGATACTTGGGCTAATCCTTGCAAGCATTGCTGTAGAATACATCATAAGCGGCATAAAGGAAAGCTTAGGGCTCAACTAAAAGGGGACATGCTGGTCGACACCCTTAACGCCATAGTATTAGCCTTTGCCTTTGCCTTGATTTTAGCCTTCCTTTTCTTGAAGCTTAGACTTCCGGTTTTGACCGCCTTTTTAGGCGCAGGGCTTATTGTTGGACCATCGGGTTTTAATCTGATCAAAGACCCGCATGCAGTAGAAAGCATTGCCGAGATTGGCATCATCCTCCTTATGTTCATTATCGGTATTGAGTTTTCCGTAAAGAAGCTTTTAGCCTACCGCAGAGAAGTATTCATTGCCGGCTTGCTTCAAGTAGTCCTAACTTTAATCCTTTCCAGCTTGTTGTATTTAGCCCTAATAGCTTCTAACATCAAAGTTGCCATCTTCTTTGGGTTGTTTATCTCCTTTAGCAGCACCGCTGTGGTTTTAAAGATCTTGACAGACCGAGGGGAGCTTAACACTCCTCACGGGCGATATATCTTTGGGATTTTAATCTTCCAGGATTTAACTGTTGTCCTTGCCATGCTCCTTCTGCCGATGCTTGCCGATGAATCTTTAACCCTTTCTAGGGTTTTTTTTAAAATCTTTAAAGCCTTCGGCGTTTTAGCAATCCTTCTTATACTTGCCTTAAAGGTCATCCCAACCCTTTTGGAATTAGTGATAAAAACCCGCTCAAGGGAGCTCTTTTTGATAAGCATTTTTCTAACATCCCTTGGGGTTGCTGTTTTTAGCCATAAACTCGGGTTGTCCCTTTCGCTTGGTGCCTTCATTGCCGGACTTGCCATCGCAGAATCGGAATATGCCTATCAAACCATCGCTGAGGTAAAACCCTTAAAGGATCTGTTTATGGCTCTCTTTTTTATCACTATCGGAATGCTTCTTTCTATCCCCGCTATCTCACAAAATCCTTTGCAGGCTTTAATTGCCCTTCTTTTTATCTTTGTTTTAAAAACTATAGTGGTTTTTATAGTGGTATATTTTCTCAACAAAAACCTCCGCACAGCCCTTTTATCCTCCTTCTATCTTTTCCAAATCGGGGAGTTTTCCTTTGTTCTTCTTCTTGAGGGTGAAAAGCTAAACCTTTTGAGCCCAGATGTTTCTCAAATCCTTATAGCCTCATCAGCATTGACCCTATTTTTAACTCCCCTTGTGATAGGGGTATCAGACAAAATGACAGATAGATTTTTAAAAACCTTCCGAGCAAAACACAAAGACCTTGTTAGAAAAGAGGATGAAAAGCCACATCACAAACATGTTCATCGGGCAATCATCCTTGGGTTTGGAATCTGCGGAAGGAATGTAGCCCGAGCTCTAAGGCTTTTAGATGCGCCCTATGCAGTCATAGAACTAAACCCAAAAACTGTTAAGCGCTATCGCAAGAAAGGAGAACACATATTCTTTGGTGATGCCACAAACCCGGAAATTCTCATAAGACACGGGATAAAATCCGCAGAGCTTTTGATAATAACCATCACCGACCCCGTTGCCGTGAGAAAGGTAGTAAAGCTTGCCAAGGAATTAACCCCCAGCATATTTATCATTACCCGGACTAAGTTTGTTGCTGAAATTGACGAACTCTTAAAGCTCGGAGCAGATGAAGTAATCCCTGAGGAATACGAAGCCTCGATCGCTCTCTTTGAAAAAACATTACGCTACTTTAAAACCCCTATCAATGTGATAAACGAGCTTGTTTCAGACCTAAAAAGCGAACACTACGAGGCCTTAAGAACAGAGGTGATAACAAAATTGAAGAAAGTTCATCCAGAGGAGCTTCTAAAGAAGCTAACCTTTGAAACCTATCTCGTAAAGCCTGGTCATCCCCTTGTAGGAATAACCCTAATGGCGCTTAATTTAAGGGCAAAGACTGGGGCAACCGTTATCGCTATAAGAAGGGGGGATGAGCTAATAGTAAACCCTCAGCCCGAAACTGTTTTAAAGGAAGGGGACCTCCTTGTGCTCATCGGCTCAGAACCTCAAATAAACCGTGCCCTTTATTATCTGGAAAGTCCTTATGAAGGGATGTATTGAAAGATTGTTTACTACCATTCTCCGCTTAACAAGCGCCCCCTGCTCTTCAGGACGGCAAAACTGGAGCTCTCTGTCGCCCCGAGCTTCCCCTCTTTGTCGCCCCGAGCTTCCCCTCTTTTGTCGCCCCGAGCTTCCCCTCTTTTGTCGCCCAGAGCTTCCCCTCTCTGTCGCCCCGAGCTTCCCCTCTCTGTCGCCCCGAGCTTCCCCTCTTTGTCGCCCCGAGCTTCCCCTCTTTGTCGCCCCGAACTTCCCCTCTTTGTCGCCCCGAGCGAAGCGAGGGGTCTCCCCCTGGGGATGCCCTCCCTAACGAAGTGAGGAGGGACGCCGTCCCGAGCGAAGCGAGGGATGCCTCACTATACCTCGGTAGGGCAGATTATGGAACTTTTTTGAACAGCCCTCTTTGCGCTTGCCTAAACTTAATTTTTGTTTATTATTATTTTATATCTCACCCTTGGAGGTTATATGCAAGCTATACCTTTTGACCTATACGAGGAGCTTGAAGCTTTAGACCCAAGGATCAAATCTGTCTTTCTAAAGCTTTTTGATTATTTAATTAAGGAAAAGGAGACGAAAGACGACTTTCAGAGGCTAACCGAAAAGGTAGAAAAATTAGCTGACATCGTAGCTGAGCTTGCTGAGGCTCAGAAGAAAACAGACCAAAAAGTAGCTGAGCTCGCCGAGGCTCAAAAGAGGACTGAAGAAGAATTAAAAGCCTTATCTAAAACTGTAGCTGAGCTTGCCGAAGCTCAGAAAAGAACAGACCAAAAAGTCAGAACGCTTGCGCAAGAGCTAAAAAGGACAAGGCAGGACTTGGGAGGGCTCTCTTTAAGCTTTAGTTATGCCTTTGAAAACGAAGCTTATAGAATGCTCCCTCAGGTTCTAAAAAAGTATGGCTTAGAATTGGAAGACAAAATGATAAGAAAAGAAGTTGCTGGAGAAGAAATAAACTTCTTTGCAACCGCAAGGAAGAATGGGAAAACTGTCTACATAGTAGGAGAAACAAAGTTAAGGCTTGATGATACGAAGAAGAGAGATGATGTGTTTAAACAGCTTGAGAAGAAGATATCAGCGGTGAAAAAGGTGTATGGGGATGTCCAAATAGTTCCGTTGATAGTTACTCATTTTGCGAAAGAGAGTATGCTAAAGAAGGCTAAAGAGAGGGGAATTATCATCGTCCAAAGCTTTGAGTGTTAGAAAAAGGGGGCTACCGTCACATTTTGTAGGGCAAGCGATAGCCAATCCAAATTTTAGCCCTAAGGCTGTTTCAAAAAAGTCCCCTACTCCTTCCTACCGAGCGCCCTTTTTTCATCCTGCCGAGCGCCCTTTTTTGTCCTGCCGAGCGCCCTTTTTTGTCCTGCCGAGCGCCCTTTTTTGTCCTGCCGAGCGTTAGCGAGGCACCCCCCATGGGGAAACCCCTCACTTCGTTCGGGACGACATTTTTCGCTGTGCCTTCCCGAGACACGCTTCCCTTTTTTGTCTTCCCGAGGCGCGCTTCCCTTTTTTGTCTTCCCGAGGCACGTATGCGCCGAGGGACCCCTTCGCTTCGTTCGGTATGACATTTCTCGCTGTGCCTTCCCGAGACACGCTTTCCTTTTTGTCTTCCCTCGGCGCTCTTTCCTTTTTGTCTTCCCGAGGCGCTCTTTCCTTTTTGTCTTCCCGAGGCGCGTAAGCGCCGAGGGACCCCTCGGCTGACGCCTCGCGGTGACAACAGGGCTTGCACATAAACATTTTTTAAACAGCCCCATTTTAGCCCTTGACAATTATAAACATATCACTTATATTAAATTTCAGAAAATCCTAATTTTAGGCGATGTATCTTGGAAAGGCGTTCAAAGCTTAAGGGAAGTCCAGGGCTAACCTTAATAGAAGTTGCCATCGTCCTTGTTATACTCGGGCTTCTTATCGGGCTTGGGTCAGGCTTGATAAGCATGCTCACCAAAAGGGCAAAGATCATAGAGAGTAGGGAGACAGTTGATGCAGCTGTTGAAGCCTTGATAAGCTATGCCGCAGGCAACAAGTGTTTGACTGAAAATAAAACCAAAGCTAATCTTCGTAAGACTCTGGATGCCTGGAACCAGCCTTTATTTCTCAGAGTTGCACCTGAGTTGTTGCCAGAGTTAGAGAATGGTAATTGCTCATCCTCCAATGCATCGATCTGCGATAGAAAATCAACGGGCTTACGCGTGATAATATGCAACGATGCCGCTTGCACTTCAAACCAAACGATAAGCAATGTAGCCTTTGTGGTAGCAAGCAAGGGTCCGAACTATAATCTTCAAATTCTTCAAATTAAGAATGAAACAAGCGAAGTTAGAGTCTATCCCCCCGGGTTGCAGGTTGACTCCTATTCTGGAACTTACGAAGGCGTTCCAGACCCAACTCGAATTGAGGAGTTTGACGACATCGTCAAATGGGTGACCCTTGACGAGCTAAGGACAAAGATGGCTTGCCCAGGGGCTCAACTTAGAATAATCACCACAGAGCTTCCTCCTGCCTATCAAAACCAACCATACAACGCCACCATCTACGCCGAAGGTGGGGTAAAACCTCTGAAATGGAGTAATTCAACTATCGCCTCCTGGTTAAATTGCACCAACAGTAGCGATCCCGCTATCGCTTATTACTGCAGCGGGACCCCTTCCTGCCCAGGCTCTTATACTTTAAAAGTCTATGTGGAAGATAATTCAACTATACCTCCAAAAAGCAACGCTACTCGTTCATACACCATAAACGTTCAACCTGACCAGTTAAGGTTGACCCCATTTCCTGGCACAACCTGGTATGCCTTCAACGGCTCAAGTTTTACCGCAACTATTACCGCCGCAGGGGGTAAGCCAAATTATACTTTTTCAAGCACCACTCCTACTTGTTATGGTTTGACATGCAACTGCTATTCGACAAACTGCACCATAAGCGGGACCGCTAATATCTCAAGCAACTCCTCAGTAACCTGCTCTTTCACAATCACCGCCTCCGATAGTTGCCCGGGCTCATCTCAACAAACCGCAAAAGGAACTTATTATGTGGTCATAAACCCATCCTATAGCGGAGGAAGCGGAGGTGGCGGGGGAGGAAGCGGAGGTGGCGGAGGTGGCGGAGGCGAATGTGGTGATGGATCTCCTCCCACATGCACTTTAGCCGTTGTTAGCCATACCCCAGATAGTTTGGGCAGAATTATACTTCCCTACAATTATCCGCTAACGCTTAGTTGGAATATATTAAACGGTCCCGCAAGTTATACCTTTAATCCGCAAAGCGGTGGTTGCACCTCTGGCACAAACTCAAACGGTGGCGCCTGCCAAACAGCCCCTTACACAAGAAATGCTCCGCACTCCTCAAGTCCAAATTACACTTTAAATTTATCCAATCCTTATGGTTCGGGAAGTTGCACAACTAATATAACTAAAATCTGTGTTGAAAATAGCGCCCGAGCATACAGAGTGTGGAATTTGACGCCAGGTCACCAAAGACCCTTTAAACTACCGGATGAAACATGTGTATTGGTACCTTGGGGTTCGGAAATTACTACATCTACAACACAGTTGAGACCAGGCACCCCAATAATAGCCTATTCTTCTCTCGACCTCACATGTTCTGGTTCTAGTTGGGCAACCTTTAGCTACGAAACGGCAGTTTGCTCAGATGATAACGGAGACGGTTTGGTCAATATGACGGGAAACGAAATCGGCTCGGACCGATAAAAAATTTTAACAAGCAAAAAAAAACAAAGGAGGTTGAGCTATGGGTAAAACAAGAGGTTTCACTTTGGTTGAGCTTGCTATCGTGCTTGTGATCATTGGTATCATCTTGGGTGCCATCTTAAAGGGGAATGAGCTCATCAACAACGCCAAGGTTAAGCGTTTGCAAAACGACTTGAGGGGGCTTGAGGCCGCAATTTGGACATTCTACGATAGGACGGGAAGAATGCCTGGGGATTGCGATGGTGATGGTATTATAGAATATGGGATTGGAGTTGATGAAACTGGAACATGGATAGAACTTTCTTCAATCCCCGACCCTACATCAGATTATTGCGCTAATAATACTACAAATGAAACAAATCCTAACAGAGCTTTCTCAGACCTTAGAGTGCAAAGGGTATTATCATACTCCCAGCCTAATAAAAGTCTAGCTAAGCATGTCTTTAATGATTTCTTTGTAATAGGGTCTTACTTTAACGGAACAAAGAATTATAACGCTATTGTAATTTACGGTATTCCTACTTGGGCAGCTAAAATGATAGATGTATCCATTGATGGTTCAACTGACGGGACTGCTGGAAGAGTTAGAAGATTCGATGAGCAATTAAATTGGCCAGAAGATAGCAATAATGATCAAGTTGTAAGTTTGGCGTATTTCTTTGATGCTATACCATAGTTAAACATCTAAAATTAAATCTTAGCTGAGGGGCATAGCCCCTCAGCTTTATTGTGTATTAATAATGAATAATTATGCACGATTAGTTTCTCTACCTTTCCTTCTTTAACCTAAAGGAGCCTCCTTTTATCCTTTTACCCGTGCCCATCTTTTTTTTCATCAAGGAGTCATCTCCAGATCCTTGATATCCTTGAATTTTCCATCCTCCCCCACCCTGTCGTCCCGAGGCACGCAAGTGCCGAGGGACCCCTCGGCTTGCGCCTCATCCTGCCCCTTTTCTCATTCTGTCTCCTTTTGTCATTCTGTCTCCTTTTGTCATTCTGTCTCCTTTTGTCATTCTGTCTCCTTTTGTCATTCTGAACGAAGCGAAGAATCGCCATGTGAGACCCCTCACTTCG
>Ga0081479_113917_pt1 | contig 92546 bp, 91 predicted proteins | sample MamHotmetagenome_FD_70984 | JGI IMG/M metagenome (GOLD analysis project Ga0081479, IMG submission 70984) | Hot spring cone microbial streamer communities from Mammoth Hot Spring (Liberty Cap Streamers), Yellowstone National Park, USA - T=72 v2... | ecosystem: Environmental > Aquatic > Thermal...
TTCTAACACTGTTAACCTCAGAGGGTAAAACAGGGTGATGCAAAAACCCTCTTGCTTCATAGTATTGATTGAGTATGTTTTGCAGATAATTGGTGGATTTGCAACAGACAGTTATTACAAGCTTAGCGACAGAAGAATCTCAACAATTGCAATAGTCATTTCAATAATAAGTTTGATAATTTCGATTATAGCAATATTGATAAAGTAGGATCATAGGATTGCTAAAGGCTAAAAAGTTTTAAACATAACTTAACTTTTTTATATTCAAAAAAATGCGAAAATCTCTATCAAAAAGATCTTACGGTTTGTTGGTCTTGTTTGTTCATATGCTTATTGAATTCTTAAACCAACAATTATTTGAAATGTGGAATTGTTGCTATAATTTGATATGGAGGCGATTTTAAATTTACAAATAACACTCTCAAAAACCATTCCTGATATCAAACTTAAGTTAAACTTAGCCAATAATAACCTGCATAAAGCGATTACTCAAAGATTATTTAACCTCAAGAATAATACGACATTTTATATTTATCCATTTATAAGAGGTGTTCGTGAAAGAAATTGCAAAAATATATATCTGAGTAAGATTTGCTACCATAAAACATTGAAAGAATTTCTTAATGAAGCTTATTTCAATGAAAAGTTGGGAGGAAATTATGCTTGAATCTTACATAAAGAAGATCTGGCAAAAATTTAACCAGGGTGATGCAAGGGAAGAAAGTTATTATTCGGTTCTTGAAGATTTGCTCATAGAATATGCAAAATCAACAAACAGAAATAATATCTACATAACGACGCTACCCAAGAAAACCGAAGCAGGAAACCCTGACTTCAGAGTCTGGGATGGCGCACAACAAATAACAGGTTACATTGAAGCAAAAGCCCCAACAGTGAAAGACCTTGATGAAATAGAAGCAACCGAGCAACTTGACCGTTACAGAAAAAATTTCCCAAACTTGATACTTACAAATTTCCTCAAATTCAGGTTATATCGTAATGGTGAAATGATAGATAAAATTGTTATTGGAAGGCAGGACACACTCATTAGAGTTGGAGCAAAACCTCCCGTTGAACATGAAAAAGAATTTAAGGAATTGCTTAATAAGTTTTTCTCTTTCACGCTTCCAAGAGACTACACTGCAGAATCTCTTGCACGAATCCTTGCCGAGAAAACAAGGTTTTTGAGAGAAGAAGTTGTAAAGGAAGAGGCAAAAGAAAAAGAAAGCAAACTTTCGGGATTTTACGAAACCTTTAAAAGATACTTGATAAATGATCTTTCGATTTCAAGTTTCGTAGACCTCTTTTCTCAGACAATTGTTTATGGGCTTTTCGCTGCAAGAATGCGTGTAGGTAGCGATTTCAACAGGAAGACTGCTTATGACTATATCCCAAAAACAATCGGCATTTTGAGAGAACTATTTACATTCATCTCGATTGGCGATCTACCAAAGCAAATGGAATGGAGTATTGATGACATTGTAAGCGTTCTTGCAGTTGCGGATGTAAAAAGCATATTCGAAAATTATTATCGCCTGGGCAAAGGCGAAGACCCTGTTGTGTGTTTCTATGAAACATTCCTTTCAACATACAATCCAGAGGAGCGAGAAAAGAGGGGCGTTTACTACACTCCACAGCCTGTTGTAAGGTATATTGTTAATTCCTTGAACGAGATATTAAAAACGAAAATGCATATCGACGAAGGATTTTCAGATAGAAAAGTAACTGTTCTTGACCCTGCAGCAGGAACTCTTTCTTTTATTGCCGAGGCTGTAAAATGTGCCATAAAAGAATTTACGGAAAAATACGGTGAAGGTAAAAAACAAGAATTTATTAAAGAGCATATTTTAAAGGACTTTTACGCCTTTGAGTTAATGATGGCGCCTTATGCAATCGGACATATAAAGTTTTCCTTTATTCTTGAAGAAGAGGGCTACAGGTTGTCCGAAGATGAAAGACCAGGTTTTTATCTTACCAATACGCTTGAAATGAAAACGCTCGAAACAACAAACTTGCCCTTAATGAGCGCTCTTTCTGAGGAATCGCACCTTGCAGAAACGGTGAAAAAGGATACGCCAATTCTCGTTATATTGGGAAATCCACCATATTCAGTGAGTTCAATGAATAAGTCAGACTTTATTGAAGAGGCAATGAAAATTTACAAAGAGGATGTAAAAGATGAGATTAACATCCAGCCGCTTTCAAATGATTATGTAAAGTTTATACGCTTTGCCCATTGGAAGATCGACCAGAGCAAGATTGGTATTATAGGTATGATTACAGCAAACTCTTATCTTTCGGGACTCATCTTTAGAGGAATGAGAAAGAAATTATTAGAAAGCTTTGACGAAATTTATATTCTCAACTTGCATGGGTATTATACAGAGAAATCTCCAGAGGATAGTAAAGACGAGAATGTATTTGAGATTACTCAAGGTGTTTCTATATCACTATTTGTAAAGAACGGAGAAAACAAAGGGTTCGGAAAAGTCTATTATAAAGATATTTTTGGAACAAGAGAAGAAAAATATGCATATCTCGAAACGCATAGTTTTCAAACAACTGATTGGAAAGAATTAAATCCAACTGACCCATATTACTTTTTTGTTGAAAAGGATTTCTCTATGCAGAAAGTCTATGATAAGTTTATATCCGTTAAAGAGATATTTGATAGATTTGCAAGCGGTGTAAAGACGCACCGCGATTAATTTGTGGTTGGCTTTACAAGAGAAGAAGTTGAACAAAAAATGCTAATATTTACATCTGATTTGCCCGAAGACACAGTAAAAGAAGCACTTAATCTAAAGGATACCACTGATTGGAAGGTTAATGTTGCAAGAAACAAGGTAAAAAAGATTAATTGGAGAGATTACATTGGACAATACGCTTACCGTCCTTTTGATGTCCGATTTATATGTTATCTTACCGATTTAATAGATAGAGACAGATTGAGTTTGATGCAAAATTTTTTTGAAGAAAATTTAGGATTGGTAACAACAAGGCAATTATCCAGCGAAGAGTTTTCACATGCCTTGGTATCCGCCGATATTACCGATATGTGTTTCGTCTCCAATAAAGGAAAGGAAAGTGGTTATGTTTTTCCTCTCTATCTCTATACTTCCTCTAATAGTTCCTCTGACAAAAACGAAATGTTTGGTGGAAGCAAGGATGTTGTTACAAAAACGCCCAACATTAAACCAGAGCTTTTTGACAGGCTCTCTCAAAGTTACGGGAAGTCACTAACGCCCGAGCAACTCTTTTACTACATCTACGCAGTGCTTCATTCAAATATTTACCGCGCAAAGTATGCTGAATTTTTAAAAATTGACTTTCCAAAGATTCCCTTCACCTCAGACTATGAAATCTTTAATTCAATGGCTGAGTTTGGAAAGAAACTTACCGAACTCCATCTTCTATCTTCAAGCGAACTTTCAAACCCTATTTCTAAATTTAGAGGACAGGGCTCCTCTGTAGTTGAAAAAGTTAGATATGACCCAGAAGAGAGAAGAGTTTATATAAACAACGACAACTACTTCGACAATGTTGAACAAGAAGTTTTTAATTACCAAATTGGTGCCTATCAAGTTTGTGACAAATGGCTAAAAGACAGAAAGGGACGAACTTTATCCCTTTCTGAAACCATACAGTACAGCAAAATAGTAACTGCCATTTCCAAAACTATCCAACTTCAAACTCAAATAGACTCATTATATGAAAAAATAGACAAAGTGTTTGAGGAGGAAAAATGAGTCAAGTAATATCTGAAGCAATTAAAGGTTTTTTGGCTATTTATAGTTCAATAAACGAATTTCTAAATGCAGTTGAGCCATCAATTCTCCAGGGCGTTACAATGGGACTTATAACTATTTTAGTATCCTTATTTATTGCCCAACTCAACTCTAATAGCGATTTTGGAAAACTTGACATTTGGGTGGTTTTAGACCATATTTTGGAATTTCGCAAGTTTATACTTATCACCGCTTCATCATTAGTCATTCCATCCGTGTGGAAAATCCCTATTTTTCATAATTTCAATCTATTATTCCTTATTCTATGGACTTCACTAAACCTTATAATAATAAATAAACTTTTAAAGTTTTATTTTTGGATTAAGGGCAATAAGAATGAAATTAGACTATCCTACTTAAAGAGTGTAAATAAATAAGACATTAAATTCGCTTTTAGTTCAATTTGGGAAGTAAAGGATATAGGTTTTAATTGGATGCAACAATTTCTCGAAGCCTTCATAGATAAACTTAACGATCTGAATAAAGAAAAGAAAAATTCAACAGTTTCAAATATGTTATTAGATTTTGAAAATAACATAACAAATATAAAACATTCTTTAAGTTATAATAGTATAAGATATTTATTAGAAAATATGTTATCGCTATATTACGAATTTTCTTTGCTTTCGGAACAAATAACCGCAAAAGATAATGATTCTAAACTTTATTTTGATATGTCTATGTCTAGATTTTATTCAAGAAAGATAATAACTGATATAGAGAAAATAACCTTAGAGAATTGGCAATCAGAGATATTCTTTTCACAACTTGAAAAGTTCGTTAGCAAACACCTTAAAGAGGAGAAAACTATAAAATTCCTATTTCAACCTCCCGGAATTGCGGAGACATTGTTTGACAATACAAACATTGATTCATTTAATGGTTTTCCAAGAAATTGGGCTATAACATTTGAGACTGTTGAAGTCAATAATTTGGTCTCTCATATTCTATTCGACTCTTTTTCAAAATGGGTTCTAAATAAAGTGGACGAGCCTATAGAAAAGTTCAACAATACACAAGCTGAAATTATTGCACAAAATCTTTTCCCTGATGTAGAATTAGGGATTTTGTCAAATTTTTTCGTATTACTCATCTCTTACAAGAAAGGATATCCTATTGATTGGGCAGTAAAAACAGAATGGGGATTTGGAACAATATCATTGTCGTTGGTTTCATTTTTCTATGATGAAGACTTAGAAAAAATCGAGAAGAACTTTTAAATAAAAAAATCGAAGAACAAAGAAATAAAGCATTCCAATTAATTGCAACATTAATCAAAAAGAATTGGATATTTATACCACCTTCCCCATTAGAAATATTAGAGAAATATAAAAAAGAACTTGAGAATTTAAAATTTGCTCAAGAATCTCCAGAAGAATATGAAAGAAAAGAGTACTTGGAATTAGTAACAAAAGTAATTGAACTTCTTTAAAATAAGGTTGGAATAAATTAGCAGTTTTAAAAGAACTCAACCGATCGATAAGGATTTTTTAAAGAATATTGAATTCTTCTAAAAGTTACGAATCCATAAGAACATTACTCTATGCTTTTATTCACAAAAATTAACAATCAGAGAATTTATTGAGTTAGTTTCGCGTAGCAAGTAATTCACTATTATATCTTACATATAGCTCAATACCGTTATCTTTGGGTTTTCATTAGTACCATAGAAATCGTAACTGAAAACTGCCTGTTACTTTCGCATTCTTGCTTCAAGAGATAACTTCGAACTTATCTCCGATGGTGCCGAGGGACGGAATTGAACCGCCGACACGTGGATTTTCAGTCCACTGCTCTACCGACTGAGCTACCTCGGCACATGGTGGGCGAAAGAGGATTCGAACCTCTAACTTCTTGCGTGTAAGGCAAGCGTTCTACCGTTGAACTATCCGCCCACATGGTGCTGGGAGTGGGAGTCGAACCCACACGGGAGTGCCCACACGCCCCTCAAACGTGCGCGTCTGCCAATTCCGCCATCCCAGCACTTGAAAACCTAAAAGACTTTAAATACGTTTAAAAATATTGTAGTAAGGACGAATAGTATACCAAATACGGTAGCCAAACGCTCTAACAAAATATCTTTTGCAGTCTTATTATGGAAGACCGTTGCGCCACCAGAAATAGCACCTAAGCCAGCACCTTTCGGATCCATCAACAAAATCGATAAAATGGTGCCAACTGCAAAAATCAAGTCCAATACTATCAATACAATCGCAAATGTACTCATATCCTTTACCTTCTTCCATATGTATTATATAGATTTGAGAATAAATTTCAAGTAGTTTTACGAAAAATTATGTAAAAACTCTATAAAAACAAAAAAGCCTGCCCAAAAAAAAGGCAGGCTTTTAAAAAACTTCAATATTTATTCCTTATTGTCTAATGCGTCAACCGCTGGAAGAACTTTTCCTTCAAGGAATTCAAGGAAAGCACCGCCACCAGTTGAAAGGTGTGTAATTTTGTCCTGAAGATTGAATTTTCTGAATGCTGCAACTGTTTCACCACCACCTGCAACCGTTGTAACACCTGAAAGGCTTCCAATAAATTTTGCAATCTCAAAAGTGCCTTGTGCAAATTTCTCAATTTCGAATACGCCGAGAGGTCCATTCCATACAATTGTTTTTGCCTTAGATAATTCGTTTTTAAACAGCTTTACCGTCTTTTGTCCGATATCTACGCCAACAAGGTCGCTTTTCATATCCTCAATATCAAAAATCCCTGCATAGCCTTCTTCTTTTACATCAGTTGCGGCAACAATATCGACAGGCAAGACAATTTTTACCCCTTTCGCCTTCGCTTCTTCTAAAAGACTTTTTGCAACATCGAGTTTATCATCTTCGCAAAGCGATCTTCCGATATTATAGCCCTGTGCCTTAAGGAATGTGAAGCACATACCACCGCCTATGAGGAGTTCATCGACCTTACCGAGAAGGTTCCTTATAAGACCAATCTTATCCGATACCTTCGCTCCCCCTAAAACTGCAATGTAAGGGTGTTCTGGGGATTCAAGTAGGTTTGAAAGAATTGTAATCTCCTTTTCCATAAGAAGCCCTGCAACCGATGGAAGATACTGCGTAATTCCAACTGTAGAGGCTGCAACTCTATGCGCTGTTGCAAATGCATCATTTACAAAAATATCAGCAAGGCTTGCAAGTGCTTTTGCAAATTCGGGATTATTGTCCTCTTCACCTTTATAGAAACGCAAGTTCTCAAGGAGAACAACTTCACCTTCTTTAAGAGTCTCGTCGATAAATTTCTTGACGCTATCGCCGATGCAATCATCAAGTTTATAAACCTTAAATCCTCCAAGTTCCTCAAGGGCTTTTGCAACAGGGTCCATTTTGAGGGATTCGTCTTTGCCCTTTGGACGCCCAAGGTGGCTCATTAAGATAACCTTTGCGTTTCTTTCTCTCAGGTAATTGATTGTAGGAAGGGCACTTAAAATCCTAAAATCATCCAAAACTTTTCCGTCTTTAGTAATCTGGACATTAAAATCAACCCTTACAAGGACCCTTTTACCAGCAACATCAACATCCCTCAAGGTTTTTTTATTCATCTATGCCTCCCTTATAATTAATAACCTGCCTTTTGGACTACAAGTTTAGTGAGATCTGCAACTCTACAGGAATATCCCCACTCGTTATCATACCAGCTTACAACATTTAAAAGATTTCCATCAACTACCATTGTCGAGAGTGCATCAACAACGCCTGAGTATGTAATGCCTTTAAAATCGGAGGACACTAACGGCTCTTCAGTATATCCAAGGATGCCTTTCATATAGGTTTCGGATGCTTCCTTAAGATAACCGTTAACTTCTTCTGCTGTTGCATTTCTCTTTAATACCGCGTTAAATACTGAAATTGAAACTGTTGGGGTTGGCACTCTCAAGGCAAAACCATGTAGCTTTCCTTTAAGTTCTGGAATTGTTAGTGCAACTGCCTTTGCTGCACCTGTTGTTGTAGGAATAATGTTGGTTGCAGCAGACCTTGCCCTTCTCGGATCCTTGTGGGGCGAGTCAAGAAGCCTCTGGTCCTGTGTGTATGAGTGTGTTGTTGTAAGGAATCCCTTTTCGATACCAATCTTATCATGAATTACTTTAATAACTGGTGCGATGCTATTTGTTGTGCATGATGCATTTGAAATAATTACATGCTTTTCCATATCAAGAAGGTTCTCATTTACACCAAGAACAACGGTAATGTCTTCTCCTTCTGCTGGGGCTGTAATAATTACCTTCTTTGCACCAGCCTGGATGTGAAGCATTGCTTTGTCTCTTTTTGTGAATGCACCTGATGATTCGATTACAATGTCAACTCCAAGATCTTTCCATGGGAGATTTGTAGGGTCTTTCTCTGCAAACATCTTAGTCCTTCTGCCATCGACAACTAATTCGTTTCCTTCAAGTTTAATGTCCCTTTGCCAGATGCCGTAATTTGAGTCATACTTTGCAAGGAATGCAAGTTGATCTGGGGGGAATAAGTCGTTAATTGCAACAATCTCAATTTCTGGATAGACTTCTGTAAGTCTCTTAAAAACCTGTCTTCCAACTCTACCAAAACCATTAATTGCTACTTTTGCCATATTTACCTCCTGTATATTTTTTACTAAATTTATAAACTATGTTAATTTTAGCAAAATACTAATTTATGTCAATATCAGAAATTAAGATATTGTGCAAAAAATAACTAATAAATTGAATACCAACCTAACTAATTTTCCTCTTAGAAGAACTTGGTATATTAAGTTTTTCCCTGTATTTGGTAATTGTCCTCCTCTTTATATCGTACCCCTCTTTATTTAGTATGTCGCATATCTCATCGTCTGTGTAGGGATGTCTTTTATCCTCGCTATCAACAATTTCCTTAATTAATTTAAGAACTTTTTCTTCGTCAAACTTTTCGTTTTTGTGTTTAAAAAAATACCTCAAAGGAAAAATTCCGCAAGGAGTAAGGATGTATTTCCCCTGGATAAGACGTGAAAGTGTCGCTCTGTCAAAATTTTCATTTTCAAATTCTTCAAAAGATATTTTCTTTACTTCACTATTTCCCTTGAAGAACTCTACATTCTCCATTGCTATCCTTTTTCCGATTTCCTCAAGAAGTCTATCCCTCTCCTCGATTGCGTGGATTGACCACTGAGCTTTTGCAAGTAAGTTTTCAAGTTCTTCTTTCTCTATTTTATCCTGAAGTTTGTCTATAAGTCTTGCATAATCCTCAACAAGGCGAATAACCCTTCTTGAAGACCTATTCACAACGGCACTGTAATTTTCCCCGTCATTCTCAACAATAATATCAGGGAATTTTGTAATAAACTTTACACTCTTAAAGTCCTTTCCAGGGCATACATCTAGCGTTAGCAATTTTTCTCTCAGTCCGAAAAGTTCTTCCTTAGATATCTTGTATTTTTTTACAAGCACTTTATAGTCCTCTTTCATAAGTAATTCGAGGTTGTCCTGAATTAACTTTCTATAGGTACTGGGAAGTTCTCCTTCATTTTCAAGTTGGATTACAAAATACTCCTGTATGTTTTTTGAGCCAACACCAATGGGATCAAGGGTTTTGAGAAACTCAAGCGCCTTTTTGAATAGGTTTTTCTTAATGCCAAGTTCCTTTATCAAAGTACTCTCATCTTTAGACAAAAAACCACATTCATCGAGATCGTCTACGATTTTGTACGCAACTTCTTTAATTTCCTCCTCAACAGGCGACACCTCAATTTGTGTCTTTAGAAATGAGTATATGTCATCTTCTTGACTATCGGGGAAAGTTTCAAACTCTTCGTAAACAATTTCATCTCCTTCGTCAACAAATGGGTTACTCTCAATTAGTTCTTCTATGTACTTGTTTAATTCAGGATTTGGAAGTTCAAGAATGCGGGACTTCAAAACAAGATATGGAAGAAACTTTTGCCTTAAAACTTGTTTTGCTTTTCCTCTATTCTCCATAGGATTCAATCTTCTTTAACCTGTAATATATTTCTTGCTTTGAAAATCTTCCTTTAGATTTTTCTGAAAGTTCCCTGAGTGACGAAAGAGGGTTGTTAAGCCTCAAAAGGGCAACTTCCTTAAGTTCAGAATCAAGTTTTTCGAACTCTCCTTTTTCAATAATCGATTTTATCGCTTTTATCTCTTTTGATGCAGAGTTAGTAAGCCTTTTCAGGTTTGCAAACTCGAAATTAGCAAGACGATTCACTTCATTTGATACCGATTTTTCAATAGCATCATTCTCCAATTCTGTATAAATTCCAAAAGCCTTCACGGTGTAAAGAAAATCCTTTATGTTTTCACGCCCTTTAATGAAAATTCTCCCTTCTCTTACAGAGTGCTTGATTTTAAAATGGTTAAGGATTGAAGAAACAAGGTCCCTTTCGCTTTCCTTTTCAAACCTGAACTCAAGGTGATACGAAGGTGGGCTCGAAATAATGCCACAGCCAAGATAAACACCTCTCAAGAAAGCCTTTTTCTCATTTACCAACGCTCTTTTAACTAACGAAAAAATGTTTTCGAAATTGAAATCCAGATCAAGCCCCGTCAAAAACAATTCGTGAATTCCCCTTTCGGAAGAGAGTATATCTTTCTCCCTTTTTATTTTAAGTTCATTAAAAAGAGTTAGGATCTTTCTTATCACGAATAATTCACGAGAGGAGAACTTAAGCATCTTCTCATTTGAATAGATGACTTTAGCATTTCCCACAATAAGTCCATAAAGTTCAAAAAGAGGCTCTTCGTTTATGCTTGCAAGTTCTCTTTTAAGACGTATGTTTAAACTCTCGACCGCGCTAACTTCATTATTATTTCGCCTAAGGCTTCTGGATCGTGTCGTATGAGACCACCTCTTTCCTTTGCAAAATCACCCAAAACTGGTTTTACGCCTAATTTTTCAATATTTTCAACATCTGCTAATACTTGCTCAGAATTCGAGAGCTTGTAACGTGAAAGGGTCTCAGAAGAAAACTGTCTCGTATTTACAATAGCATAGTCAAGGACTCCTTCTCCGAGCGTATCAACGATTACCTTTACATGGTCCGATGCTTTAAAATTATCCGTTTCTCCATGTTCTGTCATTGCGTTAACGATGTATATCTTTACTGCATGTGACCTTCTTACAGTATCAACGACAGAGGGAAGAAGTAACGGCGGCATAATGCTTGTGAATAGGCTTCCAGGACCAATTACAATAACATTAGCATTTATTATCCTTTCAAGTGCGGGAAGATAAGGCTTTATTGAATCATCTTTCAAGAAAACCCTCTTAATCCTTTTTCCTCTTTCGGTAATTTCAGCCTCTCCCTCAACAATTTCACCATCTTCAAATTCTGCGCATAGAATTGCCTCATCCTCCGTAAAAGGTAAGACCTCTCCCTCAATATTTAAAAGTTTGGATAGTTTCAATACAGCATCTCCGAAATCATTTGTGACTTTAGTAAGACCAGCAATAAGGATATTCCCAAGATTGTGACCATCAAGACAGGAGCCAGGCGCATTGAATCTATACGAAAGTATTTTTCTTGAAAGAGAGTTTTCTTCAGTAAGCGCAATAAGACAGTTCCTTATATCTCCTGGCGGGGGAACATTAAGTTCTCTTCTTAGTCTTCCAGAAGAGCCACCAGAATCCGCAACTGTTATTACGGCAGAAATCTTTAGAAATTTTCCTCTCAATCCTTCAAGGACTGAGGTCGTCCCTGTGCCACCCCCAATATTAACAACACGCTTTTTAAGGCTATCCTTTCGCCTTTCAAAAAGAAGATCCATAATTTCGCTATAAGGTTTGTCAGGGACAAGCGCCTTTGCAACAGATTGGATCAGTAGAGAAATACCTACATAAATCAAAATTATAGAGATAACGATCAGGGCTACTGCAAAAAGTTGTATGTAAAAACTTTCAAAAGGGACATCAAAGTATTTTCCTATGTAAAGTGAGCTATTCATAAAATACTCATTATCAGAAAGAACAGTAGAAAGCAAGAAAATACCATAAATAAGAAGGAGGATAGAAACAACAATTAAGAGAATAAACCTTTTGAGGCGAAGCCCCGGTAACAAAAACCGAAGTCTGCTATTTTCTATCTTCATTTTTCAAATCTCTGTGTTCAATTGCAACAACAAAACCTCTCTCCTTCAACATATTTGCAATAATTTCACCTATTGCAACTGACCTGTGATGTCCACCAGTACAGCCCAGGGAAATTGTAAGATAGGATTTACCCTCTCTTATGTAGTAAGGTATAAGAAAGAGGAGAAAGTCCATAAATTTCTGAACAAACTCCCTTGTTTCCGGGAAGCTCATAACAAAATCCTGTATCTCCTTGTCAAGACCTGACTTATTTGTCAATTCCTCCTCATAGTAAGGGTTAGGGATAAAACGGACATCGGTAACGATATCAGATTGAAGCGGAACTCCGTACTTGTAGCCAAAAGTTATTATCATTATGTGAAGCGCTTTTTCTTCAGGAAGGGTAAGAATATCGATAATTCTTTTCTTCAAGTCCTGCACCTTGAAGTGAGTAGTATCTATAACTATATCAGCCATTTCCTTTATTGGCGCAAGACAATTCATTTCTTCTTTTATTTTCGCTTCAAGTGTTACAGATACACTTTCGTCGAAGGGGTGTTTTCTTCTCGTCTCGGAAAATCTTTTTACAAGGGTCTCTGCCGATGCTTCAAGGAAAATTATTTTAAGGTTTATATCCTCTCTATTCTTGAGTTCCTTTACAATCTGAGGAAACTGTTGTAGAAAATCTTTGCTCCTTATATCAATAACAGCACATATTTTGTTAATTTTTCCTTCAGTGCTTTGTGCAATCCTTATAAAATCGTTTATAAGAGTTGGAGGGATATTATCAATACAGTAATAACCGAGGTCTTCCATTACTCCAACGGTTTTGGTTTTTCCTGCACCACTTAGTCCTGTTATTATTACAAAATTAATTCGTTCTTTCATCAAAATATTATACAATTTATTTGACTTTTGTAAAAAATCGCTATAATAATTAAGAAAAGCAAATTCTTTTATTAAAAGGGAGGCCAAAGATGGCTTTAACGGGAGATTTAAGTGAACTTGATTTAAGGGGTATTTTAAATTTAATTCAATCAATGAAAGGTACAGGTAAATTAGAGATTGTTAGTGATTCAACTCATGTCTTCCTTTACTTTAAGAACGGCGTAATTGTGAACGCAGAAGGTGATAAGGACCCAATTTCATCATTTGAAAAAGCTGCAGGACTCACTTCCGGAAAATTTGAATTTATAAAGATGGACGATGTAAAAGAGGGTGAAAAAGCGCAAGAACTTAAGGCACTTGCACAGGACATTGACTCAATTTTAAAAAGGTGGGAAGAAATTAGAAAGAAGTTTCCGAATTACGATATGGTATTTGACATTGGTGAAGCAAAGTCTGAAGAAGTAAAATTAACACCTGATGAATGGAAAATCCTATCGCTTGTTAGAGAACCAACAACGCTTTTGAGGTTACTTATGAATTCTCCTATGGGTGAGATGAAGACACTTGAACTCCTTGCATCTCTTTTTGACAAAGGACTCATTACTATGAGTTTTGAAACCGAAGATATTATAAAGGACGAAGACCTTGTAATTCCTGTTAAAGAAACAGGATGGTACGCAGTCAATACACCAATATACGGGGAAAGGAACATTGCTTTTTACAACAAAATTGATGGGAGAAAAGACTTTCCCACAATCTGTAAGGAAATGGGCATTACATTAAGAGAAGGAAGACAAATTCTAAGATATCTTGTGAGTAACGGTAAGATTTCTTTGCGAAAAAAGACTAGATAAACTCCCTAAATACAATATTTGCATATTGCACTCCCTTTTTGGTGAGTGCAATATTTTTATTGTTTACTTTTATTAGCTTTAGTTCCTTAAGTTTCGAAATTTCGTTTTTAAAGTCCTCAGTTATGAAACCTCCAAACTTGTAATAATACTCATCAAAACCAATCCCTTCAAGAAGTCTAAGCCCCATCATTATGAATTCACCTTTTGCAATATCAACAGGAAGTCGTTTTTTGAATGAATAAGGCAAAACTCCTTTATCGATTTTTTCGAAATACTTCTCAAAACTCTTAACATTCACATAACGAATGCCGTTATAGAAACCACCTGCAGAAATACCAAACCCAAGATAAGGATAACTTTTCCAATATGAAATATTGTGGAGACATTCATAGGATTTCTTTGCATAGTTTGAAATCTCGTAATGTATAAAACCTGCATCCTCTAACAAGCGTTTCCCATATTCAAACTCCTTTAACCAGATTTTTTCATCCACAAACTTAAATTTACTCTTCATTCTGTTTAAGAGCGTTCCTCTTTCTACCATAAGCGCATAATAGGAAACGTGTTCTGGATTCAATTGAATTGCACTTTTAAGAGATCTGACCTGCATATCAAAGGTTTCATTTGGAAGAGAAAATATAAGGTCAAGATTTATGTTTGAAAAACCGATTTCACGAAGGAGTTCAATTTTTTCAATGGCAGTTTTACTATCATGTATTCGCCCAAGAATCCTTAGCGTTTCATCGTTAAACGACTGAACCCCAATACTTACTCTATTTACTCCGAGCGCTTTAAAGGCTTCAAACTTAGTTTTTTCTATACTCTCGGGATTTGCCTCTATTGTAAATTCAGAAAGAGTTCTTAAATCAAAACGACTTCTTAAAAATGAAAGAAGGCTAGATAACAGATCTTCCTCAATAAGACTGGGCGTCCCTCCACCAAGATAAAGCGTCGAAATGCGTTTTTCTGAATTATCAGGAAACTTTTCAAGGAATAAGTCAATTTCTCTTTTAAGATAATCAAAATATTTTTTATACAAAGGCTTTTGGAATTTAAAAGATATGAAATCACAGTAAATACACTTGCTTACACAAAAAGGGAAATGAATATAGACATGAAAGCCTTTGAAAGAGCTAATCTTCGGTTTCTCCACTCTTTACTGAAAGTATTGAGAAAAATGCCTCCTGTGGTATTTCGACATTGCCAACCATTTTCATTTTTTTCTTTCCTTCTTTTTGCTTTTCGAGAAGTTTTCGTTTACGGGTTACATCTCCACCGTAGCATTTTGCAAGGACATCTTTTCTATATGGAACAATCCTTTCCTTTGCGATGATTTTGCCTCCAATTGCCGCCTGCAAACTTACTTCGAACATCTGCCTTGGAATAACTTTTCTCATCTTTTCAAGCATAGAGCGTGCAATGTAATACGCTTTATCTTCATGTGCCATAAAAGAAAGAGCATCAACAGGTTTCTTATTTATTAGAATATCGACCTTAATGATATCAGCCTTCTTAAAGCCAATAAACTCATAATCAAGTGTTCCGTAACCACGAGTTACCGACTTAAGTGCATCAAAGAAATCCGTAATAATCTCCTGAAGCGGAACTTCGAAACGAATGATAACTCTCTTTTCCTCTGGGTAAAGCATATCCTTATAAACCGCCCTTCGAGAAGTAATAAGTTCCATTACATTTCCGATATAACCTGGCGGAATCATTATTGATGCATCAACTATTGGTTCTCTTATTTCAAGGATCTTCGAAGGGTCAGGGAATTTTGCAGGGTTGTCAATTGTGATAGTCCTTCCATCTCTTAACACTATTTCGTATTCAACGTTTGGAACGGTGGCAATAATATCCTGCCCAAACTCAATTCTGAGCCTCTCGATTGTAATCTCCATATGAAGAAGTCCTGAGAAACCACATCTAAATCCAAATCCAAGCGCTTCAGAAGATTCAGGTTCAAAAGTAAAAGCAGGATCATTTAGATGGAGTTTTTCAAGAGATTTTTTTAATTCTTCAAACTCGTTTGTGTTAAGGGGGAAAATGCCTGCAAAAACCATTGGCACATTTTTTCTAAACCCAGGGATAGGCTCTTTTGTTGGATTTATTGCAGAGGTTACCGTATCTCCAATCTGGACATCAAGTGGGTCTCTTATAAGTGCTGTAAAATAACCGACAAAACCTGCTCTAAGTTCATTTACAGGTTCCATTTTAAGCCTGAATATCCCAACCTCTTCAACTTCAAACTCTTTATTTGTGGACATAAATTTTATTCTATCGCCCTTTTTGATTGTCCCGTCTTTTATACGCACATAAACAACAACTCCCTTGTAGGTATCAAAGTGGGAATCAAAAACAAGGGCTTTTAAGGGAAGATCTGGATCACCTTGAGGAGGAGGGATCCTCTCAACTATTGCCTTTATGAGTTCATCTACACCCTCTCCAGTCTTTGCGCTTATCTTGAGGATTTCTTTTTCATTAAAGCCAAGGATATCCTTTATTTCCTTTGCAGTCCCTTCAATGTCTGCATCTTTAACATCAATCTTATTTATTACGGGGATTATTACGAGGTCGTTTTCGAGAGCAAGATATGTATTTGCAATTGTTTGCGCTTCGACACCCTGTGTTGCGTCCACAAGAAGTATTGCTCCTTCGCATGCCTTGAGACTCCTTGACACTTCATAAGAGAAGTCAACATGACCCGGTGTATCAATAAGATTAAAAAGATACTTTTCCCCGTTTACTTCTATATCGAGGCTTACAGGGTGGGCTCGGATTGTAATCCCTCTGTCCCTCTCGAGCTCCATACTATCGAGCATCTGCTCGCCTTTTACAACAAGCCCACCTCTTTCAAGAAATCTATCTGCAAGCGTTGACTTACCGTGGTCAATGTGTGCAATTATAGAAAAGTTTCTAATTTTATCCATGCGACGGAATCTTTTCTTTTATTTCGAATACGATGCCAGTATCTTCTTTGTAATCAACTACTATAAGGCTTCCCTCTTTTATTTCTCCTTGCAGGATTTTAACTGCAATTGGGTCCTCAACTTCCTTTTCTATGAGCCTTTGTAGAGGCCTTGCGCCGTATTCAGGGTTGTAACCTGTCTTTGCAAGGTATTCTCGAGCCGCTTCGGTAAGTTCAATTTCAATATTATTTTCGGATGCATTCTTTTCGATCCTCTTCATAATGATATCAACAATTTGCTTAATCTCATCAAGTGTGAGAGGATAGAAAACTATTATGTCGTCAAGCCTATTCAGGAATTCAGGTTTAAACAATCCCTTTAAGGACGACAATAACTTCTTTTTCTTTTCTTCAAATGTTGCTTCGCTTCCTCCAAGTTCAAATCCTACATTTTTCTCTCTTAGTCCCTCGGTCCCAAAGTTTGAAGTAAGAATTATTACGGTATTTTTGAAGTCAACAGTCCTTCCTTGAGAATCAGTAAGACGCCCTTCATCCATTATTTGAAGAAGAATATCAAATACATCAGGATGTGCCTTCTCTATCTCGTCAAAAAGAACGACAGAGTACGGCCTTCTTCTAACTGCCTCTGTTAACTGTCCGCCTTCTTCATAACCAACATAACCTGGAGGAGAGCCAATGAGCCTTGAAACGGTGAATTTCTCCATATATTCAGACATATCGAGCCTGATGAGAGCATTTTCGTTACCAAAAAGGAACTCTGCAAGAGTTTTTGCAAGTTCTGTTTTACCAACACCGGTTGGACCAAGGAAAAGGAAAGTTCCAATAGGCTTGTTAGGGTTCTTCAAACCAGAACGTGCACGCCTTATAGCACGAGATACTGCCTTTACCGCCTCTTCTTGTCCGACGATACGCTTATGGAGTTCTTCTTCCATATGGACAAGACGTTCTTTTTCATCCTTAACCATTTTTTCTGCAGGGACGCCGGTCCATAAGGATATCACTTTTCTTATATCGTCTTCAGACAAAACTGGAATCTCCGTTTCCTTTTCACTTGCAATAAGCCTCAGTGCATTAAGAAGGTTCTTTTCTTCCTCCCTTAAGCGTTCTGCCTCGAGAAGCCTTTTTTCCCTTATAGCCTGGAATCTCCTATCCTTTATATCCCTAATCTTTTTCTCAAGTTCCTTTATTTCAGAGTTTTTGGACAGTTGAAGTTTTAATCTTGCTGAGGCTTCATCAATAACATCTATCGCCTTATCAGGAAGGAATCTATCATTAATGTACTTTACGGAGAGCTTCACTGCAAGTTCAATCGCTTCGTCTGGTATTCGGACTCCATGGAACTTTTCGTATCGCTCACGGATTCCCTTCAAAATTTCTATTGCCTCTTCTACACTCGGTTCTTTTACATAAACAGGCTGAAACCTTCTTTCAAGAGCAGGGTCTTTTTCAACATATTTTCTGTATTCCTTTAGTGTTGTTGCACCAATAACCTGTATCTCTCCACTTGCTAAAGAAGGCTTAAGAATATTTGACGCATCAATTGCACCTTCTGCAGCACCTGCACCCACAAGTGTATGGAATTCGTCTATAAAGAGAATTACATTTCTGTTTGTTTTCGCAACCTCTTTAAGGATTTTTTTCATTCTCTCTTCGAACTCGCCACGGTACTTCGTTCCTGCAATAACAGAGGCAAGGTCTAATGATACAATTCTTTTGCCTTTAAGGAGGTCCGGCACATCGTTATCGGCAATTTTCTGGGCAAGCCCCTCTACAATTGCGGTTTTACCAACACCGGGGTCCCCTATTATTGCCGGGTTATTTTTCTTCCTTCTCATAAGGATTTCTATTACACGCTCAATTTCGCCTTCTCTTCCAATAACAGGATCAAGTTCGGAACGACTTGCAAGATATGTAAGGTCCCTTGAAAACTGATCTAAAGTAGGCGTCTTTGTTTCTCTAAACTCACGGGTCTGCGTTGCCTCTTTTGTCGCCTTTTCACCAATCATTGAGTAAATAGTTTCTTCGAACTTCTGAATATCAACTCCTAAATCCTGGAGAATCTTTATCCCAACGCCTCCACCTTCATGAAGGATTGCAAGAAGGATATGTTCAGTGCTAATATAATTATCACCAAGATTTATTGCTTCTTTCTCAGCAAGTTCAAGAACCCTTTTTGCACGTGGAGTAAGAATTATCTCATCGCTTGTCTTACCTGAGAAATTCCTATTTTCCTTAATAAAGTTTTCAATACGCTCTACAACCTCTTCAGGATCAACCCCCATACTGAGGATTGCATTGTAGGCAATTCCTTCTTCAACTTTAATAAGCCCAAGCAATAGATGCTCCGTCCCGAGATAATCATTCCCGAGACTATGTGCCTCTTCCTGGGCAATTAAAATCGCTTTTTGTGCTCTTTCTGTTAAATTGTTCCAATTCATAAAATCATCTCCTAATAATATTGTAGCGAATTTTTGATTTTTTAAAAGTGGATTTAGAAATTATATTCGTGTTTTCTGAAATTACAAGCGAATAAATGTTTGATAATGCGCATGTTAAAAAAATTTAACTTGCATAGATTTGAATTTGGATTTTTTGCATTTTTTGATACAATAAAATGTTTGGAGGTAATGATGGAAAACAACGAAAAGAATAACAAAGCAAATGAAACAATTGAATATAACGCAGGGGCTTTAAAGGTCCTCGAGGGGCTTGAACATGTAAGGAAGCGTCCTTCTATGTATATTGGCTCTACTTCTGAGTCCGGGCTCCATCATCTGGTATTTGAAGTCGTCGATAACTCAATCGATGAAGCAATGGCTGGTTTCTGCACAGAAATAGTCGTAAAAATGGGAAAAGACGGTTCAATCACTGTAATTGATAACGGTCGAGGTATTCCTGTTGATGAACACCCAGAACTTCACATTTCAGGTGTTGAGGTTGCTCTCACAAAACTTAACGCAGGCGGCAAATTCGAAGGAAAGGTTTACCATGTTTCGGGGGGATTGCACGGAGTCGGTGTCTCTGTTGTTAACGCTCTTTCTAAGTACCTAAAGGTTAGAGTCTACAGAAATGGAAAGATATACGAACAAGAATATGTAAGAGGGAAGCCACAATATCCTTTGAGGGAGGTTGGCTCTTCGCTTTTTAATAATACAGGCACAGAAATTACCTTTATACCAGACGATGAAATCTTTGAAACTGTTGAGTTCAAAGAGGAAATCATAAAAGAGAAGTTGAAGGAATTAGCATACCTGAATAAGGGATTAAGAATTAAATTCATAAATGAGAAAACTGGTGTTGAAGAAGTTTACGAGTCAAAAGAAGGAATAGTTGAACTCGTTAAGGACATAAACAAAGACGAGCAGGTTATCCCGGAAAATCCAATTTATTTTAGTTACGAGGAAGACCATTTCTTCGTTGAAGTTGCAATGCAGTACAACTCTGGGTTCTCATCTGAAATTCATTCCTTCGTAAACAATATAAGGACTACAGAAGGCGGCACCCACGAATTAGGTTTTAAGCAGGCGCTAACAAAACTTTTAAATGACGAAGGAATACAGCTCAAGATGATAAAAGACGAAGCACTTACTTTCGATGATGTGAAAGAAGGGCTCGTTGCCGTAATAAATGTAAGGATGCTTGAACCACAGTTCGAAGGACAAACTAAAACGAAATTAGGCAATGCGGAAGTTAAAACAAAGGTTTACAACATAGTAAAAGACCAGCTGACGCTCTATTTCGACAAACATGTTGGTGAGCTTGAAAAAATTCTAAAGAAAGTTTTGCTTGCTCAGTCAGCAAGAATTGCAGCAAAGAAGGCAAAGGAACTTGTTCGAAGGAAAGGAGCGCTTGACTTCTCCGGAAGACTTCCTGGTAAACTTGCAGATTGCTCTCTAAATGACCCTGCACAAACTGAGTTATACATAGTCGAGGGAGAATCTGCAGGTGGAAGCGCAAAGCAAGCAAGAGATAGAAGATTTCAAGCAGTATTACCCCTCAGGGGAAAAATTTTAAATGTCGAGAAAGCAAATCTTGCCCATGCACTTTCCTCAGAAGAGATTAAAAACCTCATTACCTCACTTGGTTGTGGAGTAGGAGAAGATTTTAAAGAAGAACATTTAAGATACCACAAGATAATAATAATGACGGATGCAGATAGCGTAACATACGATACCCCGACATTTGTTTTCGATAAAAAGAGCGAAATGCTCAAATTGATAAAAGTTGGTGATTTCATAGAGAATCAATGCAAGGATCCAAAAGATTACCAGGTATTTGCCTGCAACCTTGACAAAAAGACATTCTCTTTAAGAGACATTAAAGACATAATTCGGCATCAATTAAAAACAGACCTATACGAAGTAAAAACTCGCTTTGGATATAGTGTAAAAGTTACTGCTTATCACAATGTGTTTACTTATAGGAACGGCGAGTTCGAAACAATACCCACAGAAGAATTAAAGGTTGGGGATATTATTGTTTTGCCTTCCTCTATGCCGAGGGTAGACAAAAAAGTGAAAATCGATATTACTCCTTTATTAAAAGAATATGGAGATGATATACAGGTAAGGATTCATAGAAGTAAGATAAGCGAAATTCCAGAAAGTGCATGGATTGATTTGAGTTTAGATGAATGGAAGAGAATCGAAGACCTACTTACCGAAGGCAACTTAGAATACTACTACAAAAATCATACAAGAAAATTAAAAGTCATATTCGATCTTGATGAAAAACTTGCATATCTCTTAGGCTTCTATATTGGTGATGGATATTTTGCGGGGACAAAAGATAACCCAAACAGGTTTGTTATCTCCTTAGGCAAAGACAGGTCACATTATGCAAACAAAATTAGCAATGCAATAAAATCTGCATTAAGTGCCGAGGTTTTTGAAAGTAAGAATGGTAATACAAGTGAACTTACCTTCCATTCTTTTGAATTCAGGTTAATTTTGCAGTCATTAGGCCTTCTTGAAAAGAAATCTTTCGAAAAATTTGTTCCAGACGAAATATTTAATGTTGAACAAAATATTCAAAAGTCATTCCTTAAGGGTTATCTTGAAAGCGACGGAAGTATAGTTGTCAAATCTTATAAAGGTAAGAAAAGCGTAAAACTAACATTCACCACAGCGTCTGAAGCATTGAGAGATGGCATTGTATTCCTTCTTAGGCAACTTGGAATATTTCCAAGCATTTCAAAAAGAATATCAAAGGATCATCCAAGAAAAGACGGCACACTTATTAAGAGTAATTACCCTGGATACATAATTTTAGTCGAAGGCATAGAGCAAATAGAAGCACTAAAGGAAGTTTGGAGTGAGCATAAGAAAAGCAAGGTATTAGAAGACTATCTTTCAAAATCTGATAAGAGTATGAGCAGTTATAAAAAGACTTTCGTAGGAGATGCAGTCTTACTGCCGATAACATCAATTAAAAAAGTGAAATACGACAAACCTTATGTTTACGATTTTAGTATCGAAAAGGATGAAAATTTTGTTGCAGGATTAGGAGGCTTCTTGTTGCATAATACAGATGGCGCCCACATTGCAACATTACTCCTCACTTTCTTCTTCAGGTATATGAGACCTCTCATAGAGAAAGGATACCTATATATAGCACAACCGCCTCTTTACAGGGTATCTTACGATAAGGAAGTTCACTACGCATACTCAGATGAAGAGTTGAAGCACATCTTAGGAAAACTAAAAGATCCGAGTAAAGCAGAAGTCCAAAGATACAAAGGTCTTGGCGAAATGGATCCGCAACAACTCTGGGAAACAACAATGGATCCAGCAAGAAGAATCATAAAAAGAGTAACAATTGAAGATGCGGAAAAAGCGGACAAGCTGTTCGAACTCCTTATGGGAAGTGAAGTCCAACCAAGAAAAGAGTTCATTATGGATCACGCAAAAGAAGTCAACAATCTTGATATCTGAGGTGGCATATGGCAGATCTATTTCATGAAAAAGTAATAAATATACCAATTGAAGAAGAGGTAAAGAAATCTTATCTCGATTATTCAATGAGTGTTATCATAGGAAGAGCGCTTCCAGATGTAAGAGATGGACTAAAACCAGTCCATAGAAGGATCATATATGCAATGAACGAACTTGGATGCCTTCCAAATAGACCATACAAAAAGAGCGCAAGAATCGTTGGAGAAGTTCTTGGAAAGTATCACCCACATGGAGATGCATCCGTATACGACGCACTCGTTCGAATGGCACAACCATTTTCACTTAGGTATCCGCTTGTGGACGGTCACGGTAATTTTGGCTCAATCGATGGAGATGTGGCAGCTGCAATGAGATACACAGAAGCAAGACTTTCGCATATCGCAATGGAGATGCTTGATGGCCTTGATGAAAATACGGTAGATTTCGTCCCAAACTTTGATAATACACTTAAAGAACCAGTTGTCCTTCCAGCAAAATTTCCCAATCTTCTTGTTAACGGCTCATCTGGTATTGCTGTTGGTATGGCAACAAACATCCCTCCGCACAACCTTAGAGAAGTAATTGATGCGTTAATATACCTTATTGATACGGAAATTATAAAAGGTAACATTGTAACAACGGAAGAACTAAGGCACTTCATTAAAGGACCGGATTTCCCAACTGGTGGTTCGATACTTGGAACAACTGGAATAAAAGAGTATTTCGAAACAGGCAAGGGATCCGTCACCATAAGAGGAAAGTACAAAATAGAGGAAGGAAAGCACAAAAGAAAGTATTTCGTAATAACTGAGATTCCATACGAAGTAAATAAGGCAGAACTCGTAGAAGAAATCGCAAATCTTGCAAAAGAAAAGAAAATAAAAGGTATCGAAGACATAAGGGATGAGTCAGACAGGGAAGGTATTAGAATTGTTATAAAACTATCGGAAGATGTTAAGCCTGAAATTTTCGAAGCAGAACTTACAAAATTTACAAGATACGAAATTAGATACGGCGTCATACTTCTTGGAATTCTCGACAACCAGCCAAAGGTATTTACAATAAAGGAACTTCTTAATGAGTTCTTGAAATTTAGAAGCGATGTTTTAAGAAGACAAATACAGTTTAAACTTGAAAAAGCAAGGAGAAGCCTCGAAATATTAAGCGGAATACGAAAGGCAATACTTAATATAGATGCAGTTATTCCTCTCATTAAGGAATCGCAAGATACAGAAGTTGCACGCAATAAATTAATGCAATTCCTTGCTCTTTCGGAGGAGCAGGCGAAGGCAATACTCGATATGAGGCTTGCAAGACTGACAAGCCTTGAAGTAGAAAAGATTGATGCAGACATAAAGGAAACAGAAGAACTTATCAAGAACTTCAATGAAATTCTTACAAACAAAGAGAGATTCTATAACGAAATTAAGGAAGACCTGAGGAGAATAGGCAACAAATTCGGAGACGCAAGGAGAACGGAAATCCTTCACTCTTACGAAAAAATAGACGAAGAAGAGTTAATACCAGATGAAAATGTAATAGTAATTGTAACTCGTGGTGGATACCTGAAAAGAATGAGAGAAGATGTATTCAAGGTACAAAGACGCGGAGGAAAAGGCGTTATAGGGCAATCAGTAGGTCAAGAGGATTACCCAATTGAAATACTCCCCACAACATTGAAGAGTACAATTCTTTTCTTTACAAATCTTGGAAAGGTTTACTCTCTTAGGACATACGAAATACCAGAACTCGAGCGAACTGGAAAAGGAACTCCAATACACAGGCTTCTAAAACTGTCACCGAACGAGAACATAAGTAAGGTTATTTCAATAGACAAGGAACACAAGATAAAGAGTTTGCTTTTTGTTACAAGGCACGGTCTTGTAAAGAAAACAAAAATGGAAGAGTTCGAACGAATTACATCTGCTGGTAAAATTGCTTTAAAGCTAAGAGATGGCGATGAACTTGAGACAGTTATACCACTTGCAGAAGAAGCAGAGGTTATGATAATTTCTAATGTAGGTCTTGCGGTGCGTTTTGACACAAAGACAATTCGTGAGATGGGAAGAGCATCGGCAGGAGTAATAGGAATGAGAGTAAAACAGGGAGAATTCGTTGTCGATGCCGAGATTCTCAAAGAAGATAACAGGGTAATTCTTGTTACCGAAAAAGGCTACGGAAAGATATTAAGCGTTAAAGAAATAAGAAAAACAAAACGAGGTGCAAAAGGTGTTAAGTGCATAAAATTAAGTGAAAAGACAGGAAATCTTGTTGCAGTAAAGGTTATACATGACGAAGAAAATGTTTACCTACTTTTAAAATCGGGAAATGTTATTAAAATAGAATTGAAAGACATAAAGGAGTTGGGTAGAAATACGAGAGGTGTAATTCTTGTCAGATTTAAGGAAGGAGAAGATACAGTTTCTGCAATTGCGTTAGAGTAAGATGAATAAAGAAATAAAAAATGCACTTTTTACAAGTTTTGTTTTGGTTGTTGCAGTAGTGATCCTATACCTACTGTACACTGTAAGAGGAGTAATACCACCAATAATATTTGGCGCAGTGATTGCTTATGTATTACTACCAGTAACAAATTTCTTTGAGAAACTCAAGTTTCCAAGATCCCTTGCTTCTTTTGTAACGCTACTTCTCTTTTTCTTTGCAATAATACTTCTCGGTTACTTCCTTCTGCCTCTCATCTTAAGAGAACTTATAGAACTCGGACACAAAATACCAAACCTACAGGAAAACATATCTTCTTTTTTTGAAAATTTAGGAAAGGTTCTCAACGCCCAAGTTGAGAGCGCCTTTGTCCGAAATATAATATCTAATGCAACAACAACACTTCAGAGTGTAATTCTTAATTTCATATCAAACTTTGCAAAACAAGCAGGTTCAACGCTATCAAATATAGGTTCTCTTGTAATTTCTTTTCTTCTTGCGTACTTTTTTATGAAAGACTCCAAGGCACTTTATAGAATTACTTTAAGAAGATTTGACCCAAGAATAAGAGTTAAAATTAAACAATACCTTGATAGAACAAACAGTGAAATGCGAACATACTTTTCAACACTCGTAATTATTTCAATTATTGTGGGCTTTTTTATGGGGCTTGGAAGTTTTATCGCTGGTGTAAAGTATGCTGTTTTTATAGGTTTTATTGATTCTTTTCTTGAGATGCTTCCCTACATTGGACCAACAATTGTATTTTTAACAGGCGCACTTCTATCTCTTACCCAGGGCTTCAAAACATTTCTTGCGTTTATCATCGTATTCTCTATAGTCGAAGGTTTATTCAGCAATGGCATTTTACCTCATATGGTTGGTGACAAATTAAAAGTTCCACCTGTAATTATAATTCTTATGATAGCAATAGGGGGCGCGATTTTCGGTCCTCTCGGAGTCCTTATCGCAACCCCCACATTCCTTATTTTTAGGAATATAAGAATAATCTTTAGTTAATTATGGCTTTTTAGGTGCTGGTACTTTAATTTTGAAAGTAATAATGTTCGAAATTTCAATAGTGCTAACATCGACATATTTGCCAAGAATAAGAACTCTATCTCCAACTTTTAGGTCTGTAATTTTTACTTTACCTTTGTAGTTCTGAGGAAACTTGAAAGTTATAAGTGGTAGTTCTGATAACTTCAAAGTCTTGTTTTCAAGGTCAATAAAGGAAACTGTTCCGCCCACTGCAACTGCTGTATTCGGTTTAAAGGCAAGGACAACTATTGATGTTGCAAAGTAATTGCCTGATGCTGCATCGAGCCTTGCATGAATTTGAACTGGGTCTCCAACCTTTAAATCAGCAAATTTGATGCAACCTGTTACAACCTTTGTAATTGAAGTTTTATCGTTTACAAAGATTTGATAATCAACGTATTTTACTTTCACATAGTTAGAACCGATTTCTGTTATATAGGTCCTCACTTCAAATTCCTTATGTGAAATTATCAGAATTTCCTTTGCAACAAACACATCCTGCGAGTATTCACCATGAACTACAACCCTATCGCCCACTTGAATCTCAGAAAAACTGACTAATTTCCCCTTGAGCCTTACTTTTGTATCCGCATTTACAACAATTGTTTTTCCGTTAACGACTATTGCATTTTGTGAAATAGACGAGACCTCACCTGAAATAGTAAACACTTTTGCAATTGATAAGTCGGTGAATGCAAGTACAAGTCTTGCAACAAGTTTATTGTCGAGGTTCTGACACATCGCAATTGCCTGCATGCCTACCTTAAAATCACTTATTGTTGCAGACTTCCCGTTAAGCCTCAAGACAGTATCGTCTTTAATCGAAACTTCCTTTCCTCCAATTTTAATAGAAGTTGCAGAAATTGATTCTATTGCGCCTTTGACGACTTCAACCTTCGGTAGCGTAGTCTTTGCACCTGCGCTTACTGGTAACAGCGCCACAATCAAAAACAAAACTAACGCAAAAACCAAAAATCTCTTCATACTTATCACCTCCACATAATAATATGTGTTATGTGTCGAAAATGTTAAAAAAAAGAATGATAGTTAAATTTTCTTAAAAATTGATTTCTACTCTTGACAGAGAAAAAAAGATACCTATAATACATCCAAAATATGGAAAGGGTTAGATTAGCAGTAGCAAATAATAACAATAATAATAACCTGCCCGGCGCCGGTCGGTTTGGGTAGCTATTGCTAATCTTTACCCAAAGGCCGGCAAAGAAGCCGGCCTTTTTTAATTCTAAAAACAAAATTTAGGAGGTAAGAATGAAAAAGGAAGTTTTAGAAGTGCAAAGTGAAGCCATCTTCAGGATGGGAGAGTTTTTGAGAAACGAAGGCTTTGTCGAGTTATTACCTGTAATTATTTCCCCGCTAACCGATCCTTTGAACCACTCTGTTTACGATGCTAAGATTCCTTATGGTAATGGCTACTATTCACTTACGAAGTCAATGATATTCCACAAGCAACTTGCCCTAAGAGAATATCCAAAAATTTTCATATTCTCACCAAATGTAAGGCTTGAAACCGAGGACAAAAAGCATACAGGAAGGCATCTTATTGAATTTGTTCAACTTGACCTCGAAGTAAAAGACGCAACCCGAGAAGACATTTTAGACCTTGTAGAAAGGCTTCTTGTTTACACCATGCAAAAACTTGAAGAAAAATTTGGTGCATTTATAAAATCAGTTAACCCAAACTTCCATATCCCAAAAACACCATTTGAAAGAGTAAAATACCTCGAAACAAAGGAAAAATTGGGAAGCGACTTTGAGTTATTGCTTTCAAAAGAAAAAGGAGATCCGTTTTTCTTAATTGACATTCCTATTGAAGAGCGTGAATTTTACGATAGATTAAGCGATGACGGAAAAACGCTTGTTGATATGGACCTTATTTATCCTTATGGATTTGGAGAAGGTATGTCTGGTGGAGAAAGAGAATACGAGCTTGATAGGATAATTATGAGGATGAAGTACAAGAATATGAACCTTGAGGATTGGAAGTGGTATCTTGAGGAAGTGAAAAAAGGCATACCAAAATCTGCAGGATGTGGTATAGGAATTGAAAGGTTTGTGCGTTTTGTCTTGAATTTACCAAGCGTCAAAGATACGAGGCTTTTTGCAAAATTGCCAGGTGAAATAGCCCTTTAAAGATATATATTTTGAATTCGTAACTAACTTGCATATAATTCTTATTATTAAAAGAAGGAGGCGGAAATGAAAAATACAGAAGATTTAATAAGAGAAGTACATGAAAAGAAGATAGATATTATATGGCTCCAGTTTACTGACATTCTGGGATTTCCTAAACTTGTTGAAATTTCATCAAAAATGCTCCCCAAAGTTCTTTCCGAAGGCATTGCATTTGACGGTTCTTCGATTGAGGGCTTTGCAAGAATAGAGGAATCAGATATGCTTTTGAAACCAAACCCAGAAACATTTTCAGTACTCCCATGGACACTTGAAAATGACATTAAAATAGGAAAAATCGTTTGCGATGTTTATTTAGATGAGAACACGCCTTTCGAGGGAGACCCACGCTTCAGACTTAAAAAAGTCCTTAAAGAGGCTGCTTCAAATGGCTATTTTATGCAAAACGGGGTAGAGGAAGAGTTCTTCCTATTTAAACTTAAGGACGGAAATCCTTCAACAGAACTTGTAAGCAAAGGAAGTTATTTTGAAATGCTTCCTGAGGATGTAGGCGAAAAGACGCGTGCTCTCATAGCAAAAGCCCTCGAGGAAATGGGCTTCGAAATTGAGACTTCACATCACGAAGTGTCACCCTCACAGCACGAAATCGACTTCAAGTATGCAGATCCCGTTACTACAGCAGATCGTATTATAACCTTTAAAATTGCCGCAAAAACTATCGCATTAATAAACGGACTTTACGCAACATTTATGCCAAAACCCCTCTTTGGAGTTAATGGATCTGGAGCACACACAAATATTTCCCTTATTGATGAGAATGGAAACAACCTCTTCTTTGATAAGAATGAGGAATTTGAACTCTCTCACATAGCAAGGTATTTTATAGGAGGAATTTTCAAGCACATTGATGCAATTACTGCGATTGCAAATCCAACAGTAAATTCATACAAAAGAATAGTCCCAGGGTTTGAAGCACCTGTTTATGTCTCCTGGGCTGTTAAAAATAGAAGCGCCCTCATAAGAATTCCTCAGGCAAACGAAAAGACAAAAAGAATTGAGTTTAGAAGCCCCGACCCAACTTCAAACCCATATCTTCTTTTTGCAGTAATACTCAAAGCAGGACTTGACGGAATAAACAATAAAATTGACCCAGGTGAGCCTGCAAATGAAGTAAACATCTTCGAAGAAAACGAAAAATTCCCAAATAAATTCAGAACTTTGCCTGCAACCTTAAAGGAAGCAATTGAGGCACTCAAAAAGGATGATGTCATACTTGAAGCACTTGGGAGCCAAATTGCACAAAAGTACATCGAGGCAAAGGAAGCAGAGTGGAATGAGTACAGAATTTCGGTAACTGATTGGGAAATTAATAAAATACTCCCTCTATATTAAAGGCTATTTGAAAAAATAGGTCCTGAATATATAATGATTTGAGATGACAAGGTATATAAAGTTTTCTATTGTAATTCCTGCCCATAATGAGGAGAAATACATAGAGGAAACATTAAAGCATCTAAAGGATGTTGGATATCCAAAGGATTATTACGAGGTTATTGTTGTCGAAAATGGCTCGCAGGATAAAACCTATGAAGTTGCGAAAAAATTCGAAGGAGAAAATTTTAAGATTTTTTCTATCGATAAAAAAGGTGTATCCATTGCGCGAAACTTCGGAGCAAAGCAAATTTCAAAAGACTCAGATTGGATTATATTTCTCGATGCAGATACACACCTTAAAAATGGGTTTTTATATGACTTAAATACCTACATTCAAAAAAACGAAAGCGAAAACATTGTTGTAGGCACAACCTCGTTAACACCTCTTAGCAATTCCTTTTATGCAAAACTCTGGTTTAGATTTTACGATATAGCGCATATATTGCTTCATGCATCTTTAAGTATCCAGATTGTAAGAAAAGATGTGTTTTATAAAGTTTGGTATGACGAGAATTTACAGTATACTGAAGATTGGAAGATGATGAAAAATGCAGAACGTTTTGGCAGATTTTTCTTTATGTGGACAGATAAAGTTTACACCTCCACCCGAAGATTTGATTCTGTTGGATATTTCAAGCAACTAATTCTCTTTATATATTGGGGGATATTGCCTGAGAAGTATAAAAGAAAGGTAAATTACGAGGTGATAAGATGAGGATATTACTTGTTAATGATGATGGCATTTACGCAAATGGAATTAGGATTCTTGCAAAATTCCTTAGAGAATTGGGGGATGTGGTAGTTGTTGCACCTGACAGGCAAAAGAGCGCAGCAGGACATTCTCTTACAATTAACGATGTGCTTCTAATTAAGGAAGTCGAAATAGAAGAAGGCTTCAAGGGAATTGCGGTTGTCGATGGAACACCAACCGATTGCGTTCTTGTAGGTGTAAAAGACATAATGAAAGACGAACCACCAGATTTTGTTGTTTCAGGAATAAATCATGGAGCAAATTTGGGAGGAGACATTCTCTATTCAGGAACAGTTGCAGGTGCACTTGAAGGGCTTGCAAATGGTTTTAAATCGGTTGCAATTTCGCTTGATGTTCATAGCGATGAAGGACATTTTGAAACTGCTGCAACAGTTGCCAAGAAAATACTTCAAACACCGGAACTTTTTGAAGGGATTGTAGAAGAGCGCTCAATACTGAATGTTAATGTTCCCAATGTGCCTTATGAAGAACTAAATGGTTTCAGGATTACAAGACAGGGAAAAACGCAATACGAAAACTACCTTGAAAAGTATGTTAATCCCCAGGGAAAAATTTTCTACTGGATCGGGGGAGACAGACCTCCTCACGAACTTGAGGAAGACACAGACTCTTTTGCCGTTGCAAATAAATATGTTTCGATAACACCAATAAATATTGACCTTACAAATTATGCATTAATTGGAAAACTCAAAAAAATCCTTCCAAAACTCACAGTGTAAAAAAATGGGGGCACATCTGTGCCCCCTTAAGTTTTTAAAAAGTTCTTATCTTATTGTTAATGATCTAAGTCTTCTTATACGCTCTTCAATCGGTGGATGTGTTGCAAACATTTGATTAATATTCCCAAAAGGATTTGAAATGAACATATGAGCTGTTGCCTGGGTTGCTGTCCTCATAGGTCTTGTATAACTTCCAATTTTCTCAAGTGCACTTGCAAGCCCTTCTGGATCCCTTATTATATAGGCACCAGTTGCATCGGCAAGGAACTCCCTCTGTCTTGAAATTGCAGCCCTAATTAGCGCAACAATTAGTGGAGCAAGTATCGAAATGATGAGCCCGATAATAATAAGTATCGCAGATCCTCCTTCATCTCTATCTCGCCTTCTTCCACCAACCCCCCACCACATGCTTCTAAACATTATATCCCTTAAAATAAGCACAAGCCCGACAACAACACCAATTACAGTCATAAGAAGTATGTCCCTGTTCCTTATATGAGCCATCTCATGGGCAATTACACCCTGGAGTTCTTCCCTATTCATCATTGAAAGCAAACCTGTAGTAACGCATACTGCAGCGTGATTTTGATCTTTTCCCGTTGCAAATGCGTTTGGCTGCATCTCTTCCATTATATAAACCTTTGGCTTTGGAATACCCGCAGCCAACGCAACCTCTTCAACTACATTATGTAAAACATAATACTCGTTTGGGTCGGCAGGGCGTGCATTAACTGAGGCAAGCGCAATTTTATCGGAATTCTCGTAAGCAAACCAGTTGTAAAGGAATATGAAAACAACAAGTGCAATAATCCATGTTGTCCCACCACCAAAGTACGACACAAAGAAATATCCTATCCCAAATAGTATCAGGGAAAAAATAGCCATAAAGAAGTATGTTTTTCTTACATTTTCTGCTTGAAGTTCATACAAAGTTTTTCTTTCCATATAACCTTCCTTAAACTACAAAAATTAGAATTGAACTTTTACTGGACCTCTTGCTTCTTCCTCAACAGGGTAGTATTCTTTTGGCGTAAGGTTCATCATTCTTGCAACAAACATATCCGGGATTCTTTGTTGCTTTGCGTTGTATTGCATTACTATGTCATTGTAGAATTGCCTTGCAAAAGCAATCTTGTTCTCGGTGTTTGTTAATTCTTCCTGCAACTTTAAAAAGTTCTCATTTGCTTTAAGTTCAGGATAGTTTTCTGCAATAGCAAACAGAGTCTTTAGTGTTGCAGAAATTTGGTTGTTTGTATCACCTATATCTTTTACAGATGTAGCGCCAATCGCCTTTGCTCTGAGTTCGCCTAACTTTTCAAAGATTTCTTTCTCGTGCGCTGCATAACCTTTTACTGTCTCAACAAGATTTGGAATGAGATCATATCTTCTCTTTAGTTGGACATCAATCTGTGCCCACGCATTTTCAACACGGTTCTTAAGGTTAATGAAACTGTTGTAGGTTGCAACAAACCACAAAACAACCAGGATTAAAATTCCTATCAAAATCCAAATTCCCATTTTACACCTCCTCTTAGATTATACATAAATTTGTGAAAAAACTATGAAAATTTTTCAAAAGACACAACCTCATCAAATGATTTTCTATCTTTCTCAAATACATTGCCATTTTTAGGGTATCCGAGTGTTAGAATCGCGCCAACCCTAACATTCTTCGGAATGTTTAAAATACTTTTTACCTCATCTTCGTTAAATGCGCCAATCCAGCAAGTGCCAAGTCCCAAATGTGCCGCTTGAAGCGTCATATGGTCAAGCGCAATGCCAAGGTCAAGGATGTTAGAGTCATACCATCCGCCCATAAGATACCCTCTTTGCGTAATACAACCAACTATTAATACTGGGGCTTCCCCTACAAACTTCTGATTTGCGCAAGCACGAACCATCTTTTTTCTGGTTTCCTCGTTTCTTACAACAACAAACTTCCACGGCTGGATATTGCAGGCAGACGGCGCAAGACGCCCAGCCTCAAGCACTTCTCTAAGTTTTTCCTCTTCAACTTCCTTGTTTAGATAGCTTCGAACAGACCTTCTTTTCAAAATTGCTTCCAATATCATACATTACCACCTTCCAGCTTTGACAATTCTTCATTTAATATTTTGTTCACAAGTTCTGGCTTGCCCTTTCCCTTTAATTCTTTCATGGCTTGCCCTACCAAGAATCCGAATACCTGTTTTTTCCCAGACAAGTACTGTGATACAGGAGTAGGATTATTATTAATTACCTTTATAATGACCTCTCTTAAGTAATTTTCATCGGTAACCTGTATCAATCCCTTGCTTTCAATAATTTCTTTTACGGATTTTTTAGTTTCAACACTCTCTTCGATGACGCTTTTTGCAATGTTTGTGGAAATCTGTCCCGAGTCAAGATAGGAAAATAATTCCTTAAAGGAATCAACCCCAAACGAGAGGTCTTCAATATCCAAGCCAATCTTATTGAGAATCCCGAGAATGTTAACAAGGAAAAAGTTTGCAACCTCTTTAGGATGAGAAACTGCACTTACTATATTTTCAAAGTAATCTGCATACTTCTTATTGTAGGCAATTGTTCTTGCATAATCCTCCTGAAGCCCGTAGGTCTCAATGTATCTAATCGCTTTTTTGTGAGGAAGTTCTGGAATTTCTTTCTTCAGTTCATCAACATAATCCTTTGATAAAACAAGCGGTGGTAAATCTGGCTCTGGAAAGTATCTATAGTCATTTAACTCTTCTTTTACCCTCATAGGTTTAGTCGTCCCTTCCTTCTCATCGAAGTGACGGGTTTCCCTGACTATCCTCTCCCCATTTTCAAGCGCTTTCACTTGCCTTTCTACCTCGAAATCAATTGCCCTTTTTACGCTTCTAAACGAGTTAAGGTTTTTTATTTCGACCTTCGTGCCTCTATTTTCGTCCTTAGAGACAGAGACATTTACATCACACCTGAGCGCACCTTTTTCCATATCTCCAGAAGATACACCAAGGTATCTTACAATACTTCGCAAAAGAGTTAAAAACTCATATGCTTCGTCACCAGATTCAAAGTCCGGATATGTTACAATTTCCATAAGGGGAACCCCAGACCTATTAAAATCAATAAAAGAATATTCTGATTCAGTAATATCGCCTATGTGTATTGATTTTCCTGAATCTTCCTCGATATGCCCTCTTTCAATTCTTATTTTCTTAACTTTTCCTTCCATGGGGATTTCAAGAAATCCTTCAAAGCCAAGAGGAAGTGAGTACTGGGTTATTTGATACCCCTTCGGAAGATCGGGATAAAAGTAGTTTTTCCTATAAAAAGTGGAAGCAAGGTTTATGTTTAAGTTCAAGGCATGAGCAAGTTTAATTCCATATTTTACTGCCTCTTTATTTATAACAGGAAGAGCGCCAGGAAGCCCAAGACAAACCGGGCAAACATGTGTGTTCGGCGGATCGCCAAATTCAGTGCTACAACTACAGAACATTTTTGATTTTGTTGAAAGTTGAATGTGTATCTCAAGGCCAATTGTTGGCTTATACATTGCTTTCCTCCTCAAGGACATATGCAAAATTCAAAAGCTCGCCCTCACTAAACCACTTACCAATAACCTGGAGTCCAATAGGAAGTCCTGTTTTATCGTATCCAAAAGGAACAGATACTGCAGGGAGATATGCAAGATTAACAGGAATTGTAAAAACATCACTCAAATACATCTCAAGCGGCGTTGCCTTTGCTCCAAATTTGAATGCAGTTGTTGGTGTTGTAGGCGTAAGAATTGCATCGCAATCATCAAAGGCTTTCTTAAATTCCTCAAAAATTAGTCTCCTTACTTTTGATGCCTTAAGGTAATACTCATCGTAATAACCCTCCGAAAGAGCAAATGTCCCAATAAGAATTCTCCTCTTTACTTCTTTACCGAAACCCTTTGTCCTTGAATCCTCATAGAAATCTCTTAAGTTTTCGCCACTTCCTTCAAACCCATAGCGTATACCGTCGTATCGAGCAAGGTTCGCTGAGGCTTCTGACGGTGCAATGAGATAATAAACTGAAAGAGCGTATTTAAGATGAGGAAGAGAAATTTCTACAATCTCTACACCATTATTTTCAAACACCTTAAGAGCGGAAGAGAAGGCATCACTTATTTCCTCTTGAATAGAAAAATCTCTTATCTCTTTAATTACACCAATCCTTTTACCTTTTATGTCACCCGTAAGATACTCCTCAAAGTTTCCGGTCGGAACATTTGCAGTAGTTGAGTCATGAGGATCAAAACCCGAAATGACAGAAAGTAATCTTGCAACATCCGCAACGCTTCTTCCAATTGGACCAATCACATCAAGAGAGGAACCAAATGCAACAAGACCATATCTTGAAACCCTTCCGTATGTAGGCTTGAGCCCTACAACTCCACAGAATGATGCAGGTTGCCTAACGGAGCCTCCCGTATCCGAGCCAAGCGCAACAAGTGCCTCCTTCGCCCTAACCGAAGCAGCAGAACCACCAGAAGAACCACCAGGAACATACTCAAGGTTTACAGGATTTTTTGTTTTGAAGAAAGCCGAGTTTTCAGTCGATGACCCCATTGCAAATTCGTCGAGGTTCGTTTTACCAATGATAATAGCACCTTCATTTTTTATCTTTTCGGTAACAGTAGCATCATATGGTGCAATGTAACCTTTAAGGATCTTCGAACCTGCCGTAAGTTCAAAATCTTTTACAGAGATATTATCTTTAATGGCTATAGGCACACCAAGAAGTTTACCAACCTTATTATCGCTTTCATCAATCTCTTCTGCCTTCTTTACTGCATAATCAGAGGAAACACTTAGAAATGCCTGTATGTCTTTATCGAGTTTGTCTATGTTTTTTAAGTAACTTTCAACAACTTCCTTTGCTTTTAACTCTTTTGATTTTATTTTTGAGACAACTTCAGCAATCCCTAATTCTGTTATTTCCATATTACTCTCCTATAATCCTTTTCACCTTGAAGTATCCATCGCCAAACAGTTCTCTAAGTCTTTCGAGGTCTTTTATGGTTAATCCATCTTTTACAACATCCTCTCTTAGAACCAATTCTATTTTCTCACCGTACACCATAGGCTCAACTCCTGTAGTATCGACTTCTTTAAGGTTTTCGAAATAACTTATAATCTCTTCAAGGTCTTTTGCGATTGACTCTTTTTCGCTTTCATCCAACCTTAGAACAGCAAGTTTTTCTATTCTTTCAAGGTCAATTTTCATAAGTTTTATCCTCCATATCCTATGAGTTTCTTAAATTCAACTTCGTTTATGATTTTTATGCCAAGTTTTTTAGCCTTTTCAAGTTTTGATCCAGGGTCCTCGCCAACAACAAGATAGTCGACCTTCTTACTTACAGTATCAGACACCATGCCCCCAAGCCTTTCTACGACCTCACTTGCTTCGCTTCTTGTAAATGATTTAAGAGTTCCTGTAAAAACAAATGTAAGCCCCTTTAAAGGACCTTCTTTGTGCTCCTCTACAACCTCTTTTGTATTTACTCCTGCTTTCACAAGTTTATCAATAACTTTTCTGTTTTCATCAGACGCAAAGAATTCAACTATAGATTTTGCGGTAACCGGTCCAATTCCTTCAATCTGCAATATGTCAGTAATTTTTGCATTCATTAAATTGTCAAGAGACTTAAAGTGATCTGCAAGCAGTTCGGCAGTTCTTTTGCCAACATTAAAGATACCAAGTGCATAGATTAGATTCGCTAAAGGCCTTGATTTGCTCTCTTCTATGTTTCTCAAAATCTTTTCTGCAAGCACAGGTCCCATTCTTTCAAGAGTTAGGAGTTTTTCCTTTGTAAGGTAGTATAAGTCGCCATAATCAGTCAATAGTCCTTTATCAACCATCTGATCAACAAGTTTTTCGCCAATTGACTCAATATCCATTGCATCCCTTGAAACAAAGTGGACTATACGCTCCTTAACCTGTGCAGGACATCTTACATTAATACAGCGAGTGACTGCAAAACCTTCCTCCCTAACAAGAGGCCCACCACAAACAGGACACTTTTCCGGCATTTTAAAAGGAATTTCGTTTCCTGTCCTTTTTCCCTTTACAACCCTTACTACTTCAGGAATAACTGAGCCAGCCTTATGAACTATAACATGATCACCGATTCTTATGTCAAGTGCTCTTGCAATATCTTCATTATGTAAAGATGCCCTGCTTACCACAGAGCCATCAATCTCGACAGGCTCAAAAATTGCAACAGGCGTTACTGCACCAGTTCTTCCAACACTAAACATAATATCTTTAACAACAGTTTCTGCTTCCTCTGCGGGGAATTTATATGCAATTGCCCAGCGTGGTTCGTGAGATGTTGCCCCTAATTTTTTCTGCAGGTCTAGATCATTTACCTTAACAACAACACCATCTGCCCCAAATGGAAAACTATCCCTGATTGCAGTGAGGCGCTTAACTTCACTTATGACGCTTTCTATATCTTCGTGTACTTTAACTTCGGGGCTAATCCTAAAACCAATTTTATTAAGGTACTGAAGAAGCTCATATTGTGTTTTAAATTCGACACCTACAACCTCACCTATACCATAGGCAATCATATGCAATTTTCTCTGGGCAGTAATCCTGGAGTCGAGTTGCCTTATAGAACCTGCAGCAGCATTTCTCGGGTTTGCAAAAGGAGGCTCACCCTTTTCTATTCTTTCTTTGTTTAGTTTCTCGAAATCCTCTTTATACATTATTACTTCGCCACGCACTTCAATTACAGGCGGAGGATTATCTATAAGGAGTTTTAAAGGGACTCCTCTAACAGTTTTAACATTAGGCGTTACATCCTCACCACGGACGCCATCACCACGAGTTGCACCTCTTACAAGTATTCCATTCTCATACCTTATAGAAATTGCAAGTCCATCCATCTTTAATTCAGTTTCGTATTCAATTTTATTTTGCCCTGATTCCCTTTTCACCCTTCTATCAAACTCTCTTAGATCTTCGTCATCAAAAGCGTTTGCAAGGGAAAGCATAGGAACAGTGTGTATGACTTCTGGAAATTCATTTAGAGGTGGCGCTCCAACCTTTTGAGATGGAGAGTCAGGCGTAACAAGATCTGGAAAACGCTCTTCAATTGCAAGAAGTTCCTGGAAAAGCCTGTCGTATTCGGCATCGGTTATTTCGGGGGAGTCGAGGACATAGTAACGGTAATTGTGATAGTTTATAAGATCCCTCAGTTCTTTAAGCCTTTTCGCTGCCTCTTCCTTTGTTAAGTGAGAGACATCTATCTTCATATACCCACCTCCTTACTTATTCACTACTTTGTGAGTACTTTAAGTTCAACCCCCTCAATGATATAAACATTTTGTGAGTTTTGAGAAACTATAAAAATTGGATTATCAGTAGTGAAAGCCTTTATGAAACGTCCAATTTCTCGATCCTGCGAATCCTTTATTATCGCCTGATAAAAAATTGTCCCCTGAGGATTAATGTTCTTGTAAACAAACGCCTTAACCTGGGCTCCTTCAAGATACTCATAAGGCGTAAAATCCGTTTTTGGCAAGTTATTCAAAAGATTCCCTCTTGAATCGTAGAAGTAGAAACCCGAGTTTGTAGCAAAGACTACTTTGTTTTTACCTATGAAGATGTTGTTAATGTTACCGTCGAAACTCGTTTTTGCAAGTTGCGAAAGCGAATTGGTATAGAAATATACGGGCAAAGTACTTTTTGCATTACCGTTTTGGGAAGATTCTGTGTTAATTACTTTATACCCTGCAACTATATTTCCATTTGCGAAATACGCAAAAGCATTGCTTATCGAGCTTGTTTCTTTCTCTCCAATTGAGGTTTTTGCTACAATTCTTGAACCATTAAGGAGGTATAAGTCTCCTCCCTCAAGAATAAATGCAACAGCACCGGTTGAGTCTATAGAAATTTGCGAATTCTGGCCCATATCAGGAACAACATCCTTTGCAACTACTTTGCCGCTTTTATCAACAGTTACTATTAAGTATGAAAGGTCTTTAAGAGATTGGAAAAGAAGTTTCGTACCACCGTCGTTTAAAAAAGTAGCAAAAGGATCTCTTGGTATGTAGTTATCAAAGCCCACATTGAAAAGTTCTTTGAAATCTTTATCAAGAATGTGGAACTTAACACCTGCAATAAAAACAGATCCATCGGAAGGATTGGAAACAAGACCGAATATTTTATCATCAATTTTCTTGCTAAACTGCACTTTCCCCGAATTATCAACATAAGCGATATAACCCTGAGAATTTCCTATTAAAACTCCGTCCCTATACGAAATTGCGGCAGTGGGCGGCTCCTGAAAAGCTTTTAATGTTTTTTCGTTTAAAACAATCTGCTTAATAAAGAAAAGCCTGTAGATTATAAGTCCTGCAGAAATTAAAAGGAGAAAAGCCAACAAAATTAAAATTATCTGCTTTTTAGAAAGCCTCTTAACTTGTTTTGTATTTTTGTTTTTCATGCTTCAATTGTATGTGAATTTGCTTTTTAGTCAAGATGTATATTCAATTGCCTTGAAATATGCTATTCAAAAGTAACTTTTTGCTATAATATAGCGGGTTTGGGTGAAAAAAAATAATGCGGAGGAAGTTTAATGCAGGAAAAACTTGCAAAGGAATTAAGACTTAGAACTATCGTTATTGCTGCGTTAGGCAGTGCTATAATCTCAATAAGTTCCATCTATGTTGCACTAAGAATGGGGGCACTTCCCTGGCCAACTATTTTCGTTGCAATTGTTTCAATGGCTGTATTAAAAGCCCTCAAGAACACAAATCTCAAAGAAATTAATGTTGCTCACACAGGAATGTCTGCAGGTGCACTTGTTGCAGGAGGTATTGCCTTTACAATCCCAGGTATCTGGATGATCAGCGAAAATGTACAGGTTAATTTTCTTTATGTCTTTCTTACCTCACTTATCGGGGCGCTTATAGGTGTTTTTATGGTAGTCCTGATAAGAGAATTCTTCATCGAAAAATCAAACTTGCCGTATCCAGTCGGTGTTGCAACCGCACAAACTCTTATTGCTGGTGACGAAGGTGGAAAAAAATCAAAAATTGTTTTTTCTTCGTTAACGTTATCTGCAATTTTTACCTTTTTGCGTGATGGTTTTTCGAAAATTCCACAGGCAATTATGATAAAGGGCCTCGAAAACTATGGGATAGGCCTTTTTATGTCACCTATGGCTTTTGGTATCGGGTACATAATTGGTATCTTTTACATGGGCATCTGGTTTGTAGGCAGTGTCATCGGTAATATTTTAATCCCTGTATTCTTCTCAACCTCCCTTGGAGGGATTGATAAGGCAGTTATTTTCAAGAACAATCTTGGCATAGGTTTGATTATTGGTGGAGGTATCGCACTACTCATAAAGGACATTATTCCAAAACTTGGCACAATTTTTAAAAACGCCTTTCAAAAATTAAATGTGTCTTATAAGATACTTGCAGTTGTTTTGGTTGCAATCCTCGGTATAGAAATTTATTTCCTTAAATTGGGCATTGTAGCAAGCATATTAACCCTCGTAGGTGCTTCTGTTTCCGTAGTAATGGCTGCATACACTGATGGTGCAACTGGAATAGTTCCAATGGAGATTTTCGGAATTATTATCCTCCTTTTCATTAAACTTGTGGTAGGCGCAAAAACACTTTCATATCTTCCACTATTTGCTGTTGCATGCATTGTTGCGGTTGCAAGCGGAGTTGCTGGAGACAATTTACAGGATTTTAAAACAGGTTCGATCATTAGGACGAATCCAAACGCACAGGTTGTTTCTGAACTTGTAGGTGCTATTGTTGGTGCAGTCTTCGGCTCTCTTGCGCTTTTTATCCTTCACGCTGCATATGGAAAAATGGGACCAAATACATTTCTTGTTGCACCGCAAGCATATGCAGTGTCGCAGATGATACAGGGACTTTCTGATCCAAGAAGTTTCACTTTCGGACTTTTGACAGGGTTCGTCCTGTACTTTTTCAAAGTTCCATCTATGATTCTTGGCATAGGTATTTATCTCCCTTTTATAATCTCACTTACTGCATTCCTTGGAAGCTCTTTGAGAGTTATTGTTGATAAGTTCTTCCCGAAGCAGAGCGAAAACCTCACTCTTGTTTCCTCTGGTCTTTTAGGCGGAGAAGGGTTTGGAGGAACAATTGTTGCAATTGTTAAGTTTATTTGGAGGCTCTAATGGGAAGCATTACAGATGTAAAAGGTGTTCTTGTTGGAAATTATGAAGATTTTAATAATATAACTGGCACAACCGCAATCATTATTGAGAAAGGAGCAACCGCCTCTGTAGATGTAAGGGGCGGTGCCCCCGGCACAAGGGAGACAGATCTTCTAAACCCGGAAAATCTTGTCGAATATGTTAATGCAATCTATATTGGCGGAGGAAGCGCTTTGGGGCTTGAAGGTGCAAGTGGGGTGTCGAGATTTTTAGAAGAGAAAAATATAGGTTTCGATACTGGCGTAAAAAAGGTTCCTATTGTAAGCGGTGCAATTATTTTTGACCTTTCAATTGGAAATCCCGTTTATCCTGATTTAAATGCAGGGTATATTGCAGCAAAAAACGCAACGGATAATTTTAACCTGAACGGAAATGTTGGTGCTGGCGTTGGTGCAACCGTTGGAAAAATAAGAGGAATGGAATTTTCAATGAAAGGCGGACTTGGAACTGAAAGCATAAAACTTGGGGACCTTGTTGTTGGGGCTCTTGTTGTCGTAAATGCGCTTGGAGACATCTATGACTTTGACAACAAAATTATTGCAGGTGCCTTGAACGACGAGAAAGACGGCTTTATAAATACTGAGGAATTTATTCTCAAGGCTCACTCAACACAGGTTCCCTTCAAAAACACAACAGTTGGAGTAATTGCGACTAATGCGAAACTATCGAAGAGCAAACTCAAGCGACTTGCTATAATCTCGCATGATGCAATTGGAAGGAGAATAAAGCCGTCCCATACAATCTTCGACGGGGATACCATATTTACTATTGCAACCAATGAAGTTGAGTTTGAAGACCTCTTAACCCTTGGTGTGCTTTTTGAGAGTGTGCTTGAAAAAGCGATAATAAAAGCGGTAGTTAACGCAAAAAGTCTGGGAAACATTAAGGCATTTGCCGACTTTAGAGTATAATATTTATAAAGGAGGATTAAAATGGTTGAAGAAAACAAGTTAGCGCCAGATTTTGAATTGAAAGATTCCGAGGGCAATTTAGTTAAGTTGAGTGACTTTAGAGGAAAAACTGTAATACTTTACTTCTATCCAAAGGCACTTACTTCAGGATGCACAAAAGAAGCCCAGGACTTCAGAGACAATTACGAAGAGATTAAAAAACTTGGAGCAGAAGTTATTGGCGTTAGCGGTGACAAGGTGGAAACGATAAAAAAATTCAAGCAAAAGGAGAATCTTCCATTTATTCTTCTTAGCGACGAAGGCTTCAAAGTTTCAACCGAATATGGAGTATACAAAGAGAAAAGTATGTATGGAAAAAAGTATATGGGCATAGAAAGGTCAACTTTCATAATCGATAAGGGTGGTATTGTAAGAAAAATAATGAGAAAGGTTAAGGTACCAAACCATGTAAAAGAAGTAATCGAAGAAATTAAAAAATGGGGGTGAGAATATGAAGGCACTTATAATCGTTGATATGCTTAAGGACTTTGTTGAAGACTGGGGGGCACTTAAAATAAACGGCGCAAAAACCATTATCCCTTATATAAAGGAATTAAAAGACCAATTTAAAAAGGAAAATCTTCCGGTTATCTATCGTGCCGATGCGCACGACAAATATGACAAAGAATTCGCTATCTGGCCACCACATTGCGTAGAAGGAACTGTCGGAGCAGAGGTTGTTGACGAACTAAAACCTGAAGAAGGCGATATATTAATAAAAAAGAAAACTTATTCAGGCTTTTTCAACACAAATTTGGACGAAACTCTAAAGTCTCTTAATATCAATGAAGTTTATATCGTAGGTGTTGCAACAAATATATGCGTCCACTACACAGCATCAGATGCAGTTCTCAGAGGATACAAAGTTGTGATTCCATGGAAATGTACAAAAGGCATAACCGAAGAAGACGAAGCATATATGAAAAAACACTTCGAGAATGTCTTAAGGGTAACCATAATTTAGGAGGGTAATGTGCTTACAAAGGATATCGTTTTAAAGAAGATTTTAGAAAGCGGAACAAAGGGGAAGACGAGAAGCGAAATATACGGAAAGAAAACAAGCGAAAAAGAAGCACTCGAAAAAATTATTGACGAACTAAAAAAAGAGGGGAAGATTTTAGAGAAAAATAAAAGGCTCTATGGAGCAGAGCAAGTCTCTCAACTTCCTGTAAAGAAGGAAGAAGTAGGCGAAGGCTTCGTCAAAATGCAGGATTTCCTCACATTAAAGGAGTTGTTTTCAAAAGAGATAGAGAGTTTAAAAAAAGAAGTAAAAGAATTAAGAGGACTAATATACCAGTTCAAAAGTGAAATAGACAGAGCCTACGACTACATAAACGACATATTCATATACCTTAAAGAACCAAGCCATGAAAAAGTGGGTTCAGTGGACGTGGATCTTTTAAAGATGATTTACGACAATCTCAACGAAACTCGCCACTTTGGTGATTCTGTTCCTGTCCCGATTTTTAAGGACGAAGTTAAAAAGCATGTTTCTATTTCTGATGAGGAAATAGACAAAATACTTTTAGACCTCGATAGCAAAGAAATTATTTATCTACAGACACTTGATAACCCAGGTGATTTTAGCGACAGTGATAGGGGAATAAAATTTCAGGGAAGGATACTCTACTTTATAACATGGACGAAAAGAGAGTATTGATAGAAGAATTTAAAAAACTACAACCATACAAAGACAATGTAATTAAAGATCCTTTTGGAAATGAAATAATTGATGTAGAAAGCATAAATAAAAGTGCATTTGACAAAGTTATAAATGAACTTGTTGCTGTTAAGAAGTCAAAGGAATCTTCTATCCTTATTTTGCAGGGGGAACCTGGCTCTGGTAAGTCTCACCTTCTTGCAAGAATTTACAGGTACGCAGAAATTGAAAGGTTTCTCTTTGCACTCTACAACCCTCTTCTAGTAAAAAGTGGCGCAACATATTCATCGCTTCTTAGAAGCCTTTTTGACAGCTTTGAAAGAAAACACTCAGAACTCAAATCAAAGCCAATAAATCATATTAGAGGAGAGATAGTAAAGATTGGATTGAGAAACTACAACGCACAGGAAGAGCCAAGAATCCAGGTATTAATAAAGGAAATAAAAAATCCCAGGAAGACAGTTGTCCCATATGCATTCTACGAAAGCTTTAGAGCCTTGCCAGCAAACATTCAGGAAAAACTGAGAAAAATTATAGCAGAAGAGGCGCTTCAATATGTAAGGGAGGAAACAGAATTTAAAATTGGAAAGAAATACCTAAAAGCAATAATTGAAGCAATTATCGATGAAAATAAATACCTCGTCCTAAGAGAACTGATAAGTGAAGGAAGTTTAACCAGAGAAGATGCAGAAAAACTAAATTTAACAACAGGATTTTCCATTAACGAAGATATAGCGTTTGAAATTATACAATCGATTTTTGTCCTTTCACCTTTTCCAATTTTACTTTCAATAGACCAGATAGAACATTTCGATAGGCATCTTGATAAAGATGGAATTATTAACTTTCTTGAGGACCTTTACAATTTAGTTGCAAACACAAAAAATGTGCTTTTACTTTTGAGTGCCCAGACGGCAATTTTCAACAAATGGAGATCATTTTTACCAGAGTATCTCAAGGATAGATTTTCCAATACGGCATCTCTTGAAGGAATGAGCTCAGAAGAAGGACTTGAAATAATAAAAGTAAGGAACAAGTATTTCTTCGAAAAACTCGGCGTTAAATTAGACGACCCCTATTTCCCCTTTGATAAAGATGATCTACTTAAAAAAATAAAGGACAACAAACTAAGATCGCCACGAAAGGTAATTGAACTTGCAAATGCGATCCTTGAGGGAGCGCTTCCAGAGAAAAAAGGCGTTGAGGAAGAATTTGAAAACATCCTTAAAAAACAAATATACAATAAAGATGATTTTGAAGACTCTCTGGGTGAATTACTTGCAACCCTCTTTAATGCAGTAAATCTTTCGCCTCGTGGTAAGAAACTCGTGCTCCGTGTAGGAGAAATTGCTATAGGCATAGACAATTCGAAAAACTACTACTCAACGACACGAAAACTTGCAAGCGCTTTAAGAAAGAAAGGACTGAACAAGGCAATTTTCGTTAGGGACGAAAAAATTCCCGTAAGGGAAGGAACAAAATCAATCGAGCTTATACGTAAAAACAACATTATACTAAAGTACTACACGCTGGAAGCCGGGAAAAAGTTAATGGCTCTGCAAAAACTTATAAGTTACACTGAGTCTAAAGATATTGACCTTGACTTGAAAGATGTTTTGAAATTTGCAATGGATCTACTAAAGAATTTCTTTGAAGATGTTGTGTCGTTAGAAGAGTTGAATAAATCTATCGATAAACAGGAAGGTTTTAAACAAATTCATAAGCCCAAAGAAGAAAGTCAAATAATAACAAAAGGAAACAAAACTGTTGCAGAAATTGTTGAAAGAATAAGAAGCGAATTTGAAGAAGGAAAAATACAAGTTGCAAGGTTATCTCAATACATTTCGAAAGACCAATCTTCACTTGTTCCAGAAATTTTAAAACTCCTTGAGAAAATCCCGTTTATCATGATCCGTGAACTAGAAAATGGAGAAATTTTTATTGCAAAAAAACCTTCATAAGTTTTCAGTTTCAGAAATTCTTTTGATGTCAAAATGCAAAAAGGCACTTGAGTTGAAACGCAAGGGCTATAAAGTAAATTCTGTATATAAGAATCCCCCCTATACAGGCATACTGTTCCACAATGTAATAAATAAATTTGCAAAAAGTTTGGAAAACAACCTTTTTAACGAAACAAATATCAAAGGTGAAAACTTATTAGCATTCATAAAAGATAGGCTTTACCAGATATTTATTCAAGAAATAGAAAAAGATAGAAAATCATCGCTTGATGTCGTCTGGAATTACCTTGAAGATTTTTCAGTACTTCTTTTTACCTCATTAGAAAATAGCAATGACAACCTGAGAGAAATATTTTTGCAATCAGAACGACCTTTTAAATTTAAGTTGATGGATAATGTAATGATCTACGGAAGGTATGATGTTCTCTTAAAAAGTGGAAATAAAGTAAAAATAATTGATTACAAAACAAGAAATGAAGATTTTGAGCGCGATACATTCCAGATTGCATTATACTATGAAGCAGTAAAAAAGACATTTGGAATAGAGCCTGAGCCCGTGGTGATGTATTTTGATAACGGGAAGATTTTAACAGAAACTTATACAAGAGAAGAAATGGAAATAACGCTTGAGGTAATTAAAAACCTTGTAAACGAATTTATAACCGAGTTTGAAAAAAGCGAAATCAAACCCACACAAAATAGAGATACTTGCAAACAATGTAATATGCACAAATACTCTTTTTGTAAGTTTACTTAGAAATCCCTCTGTATAAGCCGATTACTTTACCTATAATCTTCACATCCCTTGTTATGAAAATCGGTTTGTACTTTGGATTTGCAGGCATAAGATAAAGACCATCTTTCATCTTCTCAACTTTCTTAACTGTTGCCTCGTCTCCGATGACAGCAACACAGATATCACCAACGGAAGCAGGTATGTCAGGGTCAACTATAACAAGATCTCCATCTTCAATGTGTGCTTCAATCATGCTATCGCCTTTGACCTTCAACACAAAGGCGTGGGGATGAAGCCTTGGATCAACAGGAAATGGAAGAAAGCCCTGTATTTCTTCAACCGCTACGGTAGGTTCACCTGCGTGGACTGCACCAACAAGAGGAAACTTATTCATAATAGGCGCAACAACTTTTATAGAGCGGGCTTTGCCTTCAGTTTTGACATAACCAAGTTTCTCAAGCCTCTTTACATAGTCGTAAACTGTTGCAATTGAGCGCAAACCAAGTTTCTCTTGAAGGTCTCTGTAGGTAGGGGTTATTCCCTCACCTAAAAGTTCAATCAAAGCATCGAGAACTTTCTTTTGCTTGTTAGTAATTTTATTTTCCATATTCCACCTCAGTATATTATACGAACATTTTTTCAGTTGTCAAGTATTTGCAATTTGTTTTTAATATTAACAATTGTATAATTAAGTATGAAGTATATTATAATTTTGCTTTTAATTTTGATAGTTGTTTATGGATTCTGGATTGAACCTAATATGGTTAAAATTTCAAATATAGAAATCGCCTCTTCAAAATTCGACGAAACCATAAACAAGTTCACAATAGTTCAGATTTCGGACTTACACATAAAGGAATATGGCATAAAAGAGCAATTTGTAGTAAAATCGCTTTTAACAATAAAGCCAAATCTGGTGGTTTTTACAGGAGACTTCATAGACAATAAAAACTATATTAATACTTTAAACGATTTTCTAAAAGCATTTAGAGCATCTTATGAAGGTGATTCCTTTGCAGTCTTGGGAAACTGGGATTACAACACTGAGCCTGACGAAGTTATAAAACTTTTAGATAATTACGATATAAAAGTATTGAAAAACGAAAATATCTACTACGAGTACGGAAACAACAAGTTTTACATAATAGGAGTTGACGACCCCATTACAGGACATGATGATCTTGATGCAGCACTTTTCAGAGTTAATCAAGATTTATTCAATTTGCTAATAGTGCACGCACCTGATATAGTAAACAAGTTTCAAAATGGGACAAAGTTTGACCTGATACTAACAGGAAATACGCACGGCGGTCAAATTGGTATACCATTTATAGCAAGGAAATTGGCACCAACATCAACAGATTATATAAGAGGTTTATATAATACAGAATTTGGGACAATGTATGTGAATAGAGGAGTAGGAACAACTATTATACCTTTAAGATTGTTTTGCCCACCTGAACTTACAGTTATTAAACTAAAGAAACAAGATTAAAAATAGGATTTTTTGCATAATTTTAGAGAAGGCAATTCTTTAACAATAACAAGGAATTCATGAGATAAAAGTGACAAAAACACCCAATTAAATAAGGGGTTAATTATACCAACAGAACCATTTTAAAAGGCAGTTTCTTAAATTTTTATAAACCCTTGAAATTTTGCATTTAGAGAGACAAAATTTTGTTCGTAGGTACTTTTACACATTTTGAGGTAAAATTGACGATCTACGACGCTTTAAATGCACAATTGTAAATAAATATTGGTACGGCCTCTATGAAAAAATGCGGGGTTTAAAGGGATAATTTTTGAGCAATAAAAATTCAAAAACGGCATAAAAAGCGTGGTTCGGGGGAATTGCGATTTGGTGCGGGAGGAGGGATTTGAACCCTCACGGGTCGCCCCACTGGAACCTGAATCCAGCGCGTCTGCCGTTCCGCCACTCCCGCAAGAAACTATTTTTCTGTTAAAACAGAAGATATTACCATCGGAGGCTTTACACTCTTTTTGAGAATGCTTTTCACGCTTCGCTCAATTTCATTAGATATATTACCAAAATCGCCCTTTTTTGCAAAGGCTTTTACTATTTTTTCAACCTCTGCCTTTATTTCTCGTAGTATTTCACCTTCCTGACCCCTGGGCAAAACAAAGCCACGAGTCTCAATGTGTATAGGACGTGCAAACTCTCTATTTTTCTTTAAGAAAACAATTACAAGAAGTATGCCTTTTGTTGCAAGTTCTTTTCTCTCGCCAATATGAGTTAAATCTCCCTCGCTTTTAACGGGGAATTTCATATTGCCTTCTACAAGCACTTCGCCAGTTGAAATCTTTGGCAATTTTCTCAATTTTCCGTTTGATAAAGCAACTCCCAAACCATTTTCTACAATAAAAATATTCTCTTTTGGAATACCCTCTTCTTCTCCAATTTTCTTTGCATAGACAAGGTGCTTGTACTCGCCATGAACAGGAACAAAATATTTAGGTTTCACAACATCTATCATAAAGCGAATGTCCTCCTGAGAACAGTGCCCCGAAACATGGATTCCGTCCTCTTTTCGATAGTAAACAAAAGCACCTAACTTAAAGAGTTTGTTAACAACCTCCGAAACCAACCTTTCATTCCCAGGTATTGGATCCGCTGAAATTATTACGATATCGCCCTTTGTTATTTTAATGCCGTTATGCTCTCCATTTGAAATCCTTACAAGACCAGACATTGGCTCGCCTTGTGTTCCGGTTGTTACTATTGTTACCATTTTCTTTGGAAGTGCACTTATATCGGAAAGTTCGATAACGCTCTCATCCTTAACTTTTAGATAACCAAGTTTGGAGGCAATTTTCACTGATTCTATAATGCTTCTTCCGTCGAATGCAACCTTTCTTCCAAGCCTTTCGGAAATATCAACAACCTGTTGTATTCTATGGATGTTTGTTGAAAATGTTGCAACAATAACCCTGCCTGGCGCAGACTCCATTATTTTGAACAAACTCTGCCCTACTATTGCTTCAGACCCAGTAAGTCCACTTTCATCTGCGTTTGTGGAATCAGAGAAAAGCACATCAAAGCCATCTTTGGAAAGTTCTTCAAGTTTCTCTATATCCATCTGCCTTCCATCTATTGGAGTTGCATCGAATTTATAATCTCCCGTAAAAAATACCCTTCCTTCATCTGTCTTTACTACAACTCCAAAACTTGCAGGAATACTGTGAGTAACGGTTATGAAGGTAAATTCAAAATTGCCAACTTTGATGGTTTCTCTTGGCTTAACAACCTCAAACTTCAAAGCACTCTTTAGTTTTGGTGGAAGATTTTCTTTAACAAGTCCTAAAGTTAAATCAGAACCTAATATAACTGATGGTTTTACTTCTTCAAGAAGGAACCTTAGCCCACCAATATGGTCAAGGTGTCCGTGTGTAAGCACGATTGCCTTGATCTTATTCTTGTTTTTCAATAAATAACTATAATCCGGGATTATAAAATCAACACCAAACAAATCAGGTGGTGGAAATTTAAATCCAAAATCAATTACAGCAATATCCCCTTTGTACTCAAGCATTGTAGAGTTCTTGCCAATTTCACCAATTCCGCCTAACGGAATAATCTTAAATTCGTTTTTCATCTCTTGACTTCTCCTTAAAAATCATTAAAATATAAAGGCATTGGGGCGTAGCCAAGCGGTAAGGCAACGGACTTTGGATCCGTCATTCGAAGGTTCGAATCCTTCCGCCCCAGCCAGCAAATAATTAAAAAATATCTCTAATATATGTAATTTCAAATTCATCTCCCACTTTAAGTATATCCAAAATTCCAATTTCGTAATCAACATTTTTATTTCCTAAGTAAAAATTGATAGAATTCACTATATGGCTTATTTTTCTTCTATTTACCGCTTCAACTCCTCTTCCATATTCAGAGGAAGTCCTTGTTTTCACTTCGACAAAATAAAGTTTTTTACCTTTTCTTGCAATTATATCGATTTCACCAAAAGGTGTCCTGAAATTCCTTTCAACAATTTTAAAACCGTTGTTTTGCAAATATCTTGCGCCAATATCTTCCCCTTCTTTACCCAAAGAGCGTGACATTCTCAAGACCCCTAACAAATTTTTTTCTGTGGACAGGACTTAACCCAAATTTTTTCAAAGCCTCAAAGTGTTCCTTTGTTCCATATCCTTTATTTTTTTCAAATCCGTATTGAGGGTATGCATTTGCAAGAGCAACCATAATATTGTCCCTGTAAACTTTTGCAATAATAGAAGCGCAACTTATCTCATATATGAGGTTGTCGCCATTCACGATAGCCTTTACTTTAAAGGGGATATCAGGAATAGGTTTGTTACCATCAACAAGGACAATGAAATCCTTTGGATAGATTTCTCCAAATTGTTTTGTATAACTCAGAAGAAGGCTGTCAATAGCCCTTCTCATTGAAAGAAAAGTTGCATTCAAAATATTTAAGGATTCTATTTCTTCAACGGATGCGGTGCCTACACCAAAGGCAATTGCGTGATTTATAATTTCGTTAAAAAGTAAAAATCTTTTCTTTGGGATAAGTTTTTTACTGTCCTTTACGCCTTCAATTCTTTGCTCTATGATTACAGCAGCCGATACAACTGGACCTGCAAGAGGTCCTCTTCCTGCTTCATCAATCCCTATTTTAAGGATTTTCCCCACTGTAGGCAATAAGACTCTGTATATGATTTATTGGCCAGTAAACGAGTACAGCACGTCCAATAATGCTTGAAATTTTTATAGGACCAAATGCCCTTGAATCAAAACTAACAGACCTATTGTCACCCATTACAAAAACGGCATCTTCAGGAACCTTAACTTCAGGCATATCAGACATTGGAGAATCTACGTAAGGCTCTTTAAGAGGTTTGCCATTAATATAAACAACGCCATTCTGGATTAAAACAGTTTCTCCTGGAAGTCCAATTACCCTCTTTATGTATTTATCATTTGGATTATTAGGGGGGATAAACACAACCACATCCCCCCTGTGGGGCTTCGAAAACCTGTAAGTAATTTTCTCTACAAGCACAAGGTCGTTCGGCTCAAGGGTTGCAACCATTGAGGTCATTTGAACCCTGAAGGGCTGAATAACATAAGCCCTGAGCAAGAAAGAAATAGCAAAAGCAACTACTATTAAAACAATCCAGCTTTTAAGTTCTTTCTGAAAATCACTCATTTATTAAGCGTTATTTTCCTCTGAGTTATTAGTAGTTTCTACCTTCTCGGTATTTTCAACTTTTTCTTTTACATTCTGGGCTTTACCAAGTCTTTCTCTAAGATAGTAGAGTTTTACCCTTCTAACATCACCTTTTCTCTTTACTTCAATTTTTTTTACAAGAGGTGAGTGCAACGGGAAAACCCTCTCTACACCAACACCATAGGAGACTTTCCTAACAGTAAAAGTCTCGTTAATGCCGCCGCCTTTCTTTGCTATAACGATACCCTCGAAGACCTGGACTCTTTCTTTTCCACCTTCTTTTACAATTGCGTGGACTCTGACTGTATCGCCAACACTAAAGTCAGGCCTTTCCTTAAGGTATTCCTTTTCAACTTCCTTCAAAATTTCCTTCATATCAATCAACCCCTTTCACATTTTCAAATATACCAAAATATTATACAGATTTCGAATACTTTTGCAACAAATTTTAAAGCTTTTTGCTATAATAATTTAAAAACTTCCGGAGGCACTATGGAAAAGAAAACTGGATTAATTGTAAACCTTAGTCTTTTTCTTCTTTTTCTTGTGTGGGCAAACTCCTACACATTTATTAAAATTGCAGAAAGACAACTTGAACCAGTTGCACTTGTTATAGCAAGATTTTTTATAATTTTCCCTTTCTTAATTATTATTAAAGATTTTTATTCCGGTTTAAAAAAGATAAATTCAATTAACGACTTTTTAAAGATATTTTTAGTTGGGCTCCTTATAGTTCCTTCATACCACATATTTCTAAATACCGCTGAAACAATGATTAACGCATCAGTTGCAGCACTTGTTGCTGGTTTTAGCCCTGTTATTACTGGCGTTCTTTCATCATTGATACTCAAAGAGAAACTTGAAAGAAAAAGAATCTTAGGTCTTTTTATTTCTCTTTTAGGAGTTATACTTCTTACCTATGGTATTTCCCACAAATTTGAAATCAAGAATACATTAGGCGTTATTTTAAGTTTGACATCAGTTACATCCTGGGCTCTTGCAACAGTTACATCGAAGTCCCTTTACAACAATTTAAGCCAATTGAAGTTAATACACTCGGCCTTTTCTTTGGGACTCTTGCACTAACACCTTTCATAAAAAGAAGTTACATTGAACAGATTCTAAGCATGAATACGCAAACTCTTATCGCTGTTTTGTATCTTGGAGTGCTGTGCATCCTCATAGGTTACGCAGTCTGGTTTAAAGCACTCGAATATAAAGAAGCTTCGACAACCGCAACATTTATATATTTAAACCCAATAATAGGAAGTTTAAGCGGTGTAATATTCCTCAAAGAACCAATGAATATAACAATGATAATAGGTGGAATTACAATAATTCTTGGCTTGTTCTTTGTTAATCCTTTGAAGATGCAGAAGAAATAGCCTTAAAGGAAAGAATAATTCTATCAAGGATGATTGATGCAGCGCTCCTCACCGAGAGGTGATTGAAGTCCGTAATGCCTACTATCGGCGGTAAAAAACCATCAAAGTTTGCTTCAAAGTCCTCAGGTATTCCCCAGCCAGTCCCGAAGCAAACAAGCACAGGCTTGTCTTCTATGAGCCTCTTTGCAGTAAAGTCATAATCAACCTTGTCTTTACGCTCTTTTGCAGATGTTCCGATAATGAAAGGCTTTTCTTTTTCCTTTGATTCTATATCCTTAATTACATCGAAAAGTGAATCCTTAACATCCATTACTGAAATTGCTTCTAATCGATTAGGATTGTATTCATAGCCAACAGTTTGCCAGAATCGGACAATCCTGGACACGACCTTCTTCTGCTCTTCCATAGGTTGCACTACATAAAAAGTTTTAACTCCATAGGTTCTTGCTGCTCTTGACATATCATGAAGGTCATGGATAACGATACTTGTTGCAACAATTTCTCTATTTTTGTTATATGCTGGGTAATGAAGAAGAGCCATATAAAGTTTAATCATGTTATTCTCCTTATTAACTCCTCAATTTCCAATCCGATTTCTTTTAAGAGTTCTTTTTCTTCTTTGGTAAATTCGTGCTTTAAAAGCAAATCTGGTCTCTTTAGTAAAGTCCTTTTAAGAGATTCCTTCTTTCTAAATCTTTCAATTTCCTTATGGTTTCCGCTCCGTAAAACCTCTGGAACACTTTCCCCTCTAAAATAAAACGGGCGTGTATATTGAGGATACTCAAGGAGGTTACTTTCGAAAGTTTCTTCAGATAGAGATTCCTTGTTGTGAAGTAATCCCTCAACTAACCTTAATGCTGCATCAAGGATAACAAGTGAAGCTATTTCACCACCACTTAAAACATAATCCCCAATTGAAACTTCCATATCGACAAAATTCATAACCCTTTCATCAACACCTTCATAATGGGTTGGTATGAAAAGGATTTTTTCCTTGGAAGATAATTCTTTTGCAAGTGTCTGATCGAGTTTTATGCCTTGTGGAGAGGTAAGTATTTTGAATTGTTTACCATAGTTTTCCTCAATATACTCTATCCCTTTTACGATTGGTTCTGCAAGCATTACCATACCCGCTCCACCGCCATAAGGCGTGTCGTCGGTTGTTTTATGCTTGTCCTTTGTAAAGTCCCTAAGGTTATGAACATAGTAATAAAGAATATTCCTTTCTATTCCAACTCTAAATAAACCAAAAGACCTTGCGCATTCGAAAAACTCAGGGAATATGGTGAGAAAATGAGCTTCCATAAAGTAAAAGAGGCACCCTTAGGTGCCTTCTTTAATCTCTACTACAACACCGTCTTTAACGAGGACCTCAACACCTGCAATCTTCTTGAAGAGATTGTCACCCACATCAACATCCACAAGGCCCTCAATGACCGTATACGGATAAATGCTTTCAAGCGGTAATTCTTCTATTTCTTTGATCTTTTCTCTTAAATCGGCAGCAATAGCCTCTTGAAGCATCCTTTCTTCTTCAATTCTTGCTTTTAAACTTTCAACATAGGTTGGATTTTGAATGCCTGCACTCTCAATAACAAGGCGCGCAAGCGACGATTTTAACTCACGCGCCTTGCCCTCTGCTGCTTCCAATTGTCTTGAAATTTCTTTTTTGAAATCTTCTTTAAACTTTTCGGTTACTATAACTTTGACTATTACATTTTGCTTAAGGTGAAGCACACTCATCGAGCACTCCTTCAGGTTATACTCCTCTTGGCTTGGAGTTGATCTGAATGCTTGCTGCTTTTCCAATCTTAGAGGATGCTGCTTTTACAATAGTTCTTAGTGCGTTTGCGGTTTTACCCTGCTTTCCGATAACCTTACCGATATCGGAATCTGCAACCTTTATTTCGTAAATAACTGCAGTTTCACCTGCAACTTCTGTAACCTTAACTTCTTCTGGGTTATCAACTAATGCTTTAACAATGGTTTCAATAAGTTCTTTCATCACTTACCTCCTTTGAGTTTTAGGTACTCGTCCCAAATTTTTGCTCTTTTGAGAAGATTCAATACGCTTTCTGTAGGCTGCGCGCCTTTCTTTAACCACTCAAGAACCTTTTCCTTGTCGAAAACAAGTTCTTCTGGTTCCACAACTGGATTCCAGTGTCCAACAATTTCAATAACCTTGCTATCAGTTGCAAAACGCGAGTCGGAAACTATAACCCTGTAGAATGCTCGATGAGGTGCTCCAACTCTTGCAAGCTTAATTTTTGTAGCCAACTTTCGCCTCCTAAAATCAGTTTCGTCTAAAGCAATTTATTATAACAAAAATCAAAATCGTTTGCAAGTTAAAAATTTAAAACAGAAAAATTTATTCTTATATCTTTTTTAAGAAGTGAAGAAAATTCATCCAATAGATCTTCATCAATTTGTACTACTATTAAACCATCCTCTGTGAATTCCCTTTTTACAATTTTGTGCGGTATCTTACTCAAAGCGTAGTTCACAAAATTGAAGGAGGAGTATGGAAACCTAACCTCTAAAGTTTTAGTTGTCTTCTCTTCTACAATATTTGCACTTTTTATTGCAAATTCCGCAGTCGATCCATACGCCTCTATTAAACCAGGGATGCCAAGTTTAACACCACCAAAGTAACGTGTTACAACAACACAAATATTGTAAACATCAAAATGTCTTATCACATTAAAAATAGGAACCCCTGCAGAACCACCTGGCTCCCCATCATCCGAATAATACTGTTCACCCGTTACAAGCCTGTATGCATACGGGTTGTGGTTCGCATCTTTGTATTTTTCTTTTATAACATCCAAAAAAGCTTCCACTTCTTTTAAATTCGAAACCTTCTTTACGGTCCCTATGAAAATTGATCTTTTAATAACATTTTTTACTACGATATCTTTTTCGACTGTATTAAATTTCATATTGCAAGGCTCTTTAACTTTGTAAGCAGTTTTTCCTTCTCAAATTCATCAAGTTTTGCCTTCTTAATTGATGTTTCAAAAACTTCGATAGTTTTGTCGTAAATATCTCTCATAACAGGATAGGGATAGCCATCTTTTCCACCGTGCGCAAAGGAAAAAGTCGCAGGATCTTTGTAGGAAAGAGGCGTTCCAAAAAGAAGGTGCGAGGAAAGTGCTAATGCCCTTAAACTCTTTTCTCCGAGCCCTTTAACAAGCAATAATTCTTCAAAGTCTTTAGGATTTACATCTTTTACAAAACTAAAAATCTTAGAAAGACGCTCTCTATCAAAATCACTTTCATAAATAGGATGGTGTGAAGGAAATTTTATTTTCTTTATTTCATTTACAAAATTACCATCATTTGCAAGGAAAACCATCTTCTCCTGTGTTTCTCCGATGGTAGCATCAACAAGGTTCAGAGGCTTTTCAAACTTTACAGTAATAACTCCTTTGTGCGGATCTTTTACGAAACTCTTAAGCCCAAAAGAGTTCCAGTGGTACCTTCGTGCATAACGATTTTCCTCTTTCATTCCCTGCTGCACAATTGTCCAGTTTCCAAATTTATCAAATACAACGAAATGATGATAAAGTTTACAACCATCCTGGACACAGGAAGAGTCAATCTTTGCAACTAAACGAGAAGTCCTCTTTAAGGTATTTGCAATATTTTCACTTACATAGCCCTTCTCTAATATAGAATCAATATCTACTGGTGTACCTAAAGCCCTTACCCCTTTTCTCCCTGCAAAAAATACGCCATAGTTTTTGCTTTCCTCTCCAAATCCTGAAATTATTGCACCAGTTGTCGTTGTCGTAAGTCCCGAACTGTGCCAGTCAAAACCAAGAAGACACCCAAATGATTGAAACCATACTGGATCGCTTAATCTTTTAAGGTACTCTTCAACTCCAAAGAATTCAATAATAGCAGAAGAAAGCGCTCGTGCAAGTTTCTCCATCCGCTTAAAAAGCCAGGGCGGTGCATGTCCTCCATGAAGCGGCAAATCAACATATCCTTGTTTCATACAACAATTATACACATATCCATCTTTTGAAAAAGGAGTGTTTTATATATAATTAAAGTATGAAGAGAATAGCGATAGTAGATGACGAAAAGGACATCGTTGACCTTGCCTCTTTTTATATCGAAAGGGAGGGGTTTAAGGTTGACAAGTACTACACTGGGAATAGTTTCCTCAATGCAATTGGTTCGAAAAGGTATGACTGTATTGTTCTTGACTTAATGCTTCCAAATGTCGATGGTCTTACAATCCTGAAAACGCTCAAGTCAAGAGAAGACACGAAGGATATCCCCGTTATAATACTCACTGCAAAAAATTCAGAGGGGGATATGGTGCTTGGATTGGAAATTGGTGCAAATGATTACATCCCTAAACCATTTTCACCAAGGGTTCTTGCTGCAAAAGTTAAGGCTTTTGTTAGAGAAGGTAAAAAGACAACAATCCAGGCAGGTGATATAACTCTTGACATCGCAAACTATGTTGCTTATTGCAAGGACAGAGCAGTAAAACTCACACCTACTGAATTCCGCATTTTGAAGGTACTCGTTGAAGGCAAGGGAAAAGTCTTTACAAGAGAAGAACTTCTGAGTGAAGCCTTTCTGCACACTATTTCACCAACGGAACGTGCTGTTGATGTCCATGTAAAAAGCATAAGAGACAAACTTCATGAGTGCGGAAAGTATATTGTTACGGTGAGGGGGGTTGGCTACAAATTCCAATTAGAAGAATAAATTTTACCCTCTTAAGCGCTGCAGGGTTAATATTAATTTCCCTAATAACTTTACCTTTTAGGAACCTCTTAGGGCTATCTTTTACTTTGTTAACAATTTCATTTTTAATCCTGGTTGCATACATCTTTATTGAATCAAACGAAATAGGTGACTTAGAAAAATTCCTTAAAAACCTCATAGAGAAAAAGGAAATAAAAAATTTCGAAGGTGACTCAAAGATCTTTGAAGAAGTTAGAATTTTCCTTAAAACTTTAGGCGAATCATATTTAAAGGGAGAATGCGATTTAAGAAACATAAGAACAATCTGTAATGAAATCTCTTCAAAAGTAGACGAAGCGATAATCATAATAAACGCAGAAGGAGAAATAGTTTTTAAAAATAAGGAGGCTGAAAACCTTATTAAGCTTAAAGACAAGAAACTCTACTATGAAGCCATAAGAAATAGCACCATCATAACAATTATAGGAAACGCACTAAAGGAAAATAAAACAATAGAGCAAAATGTAGAAATTAACGGGGTTTTGTATAATGCCACACTTTCGCCAGTTACTCTTTATGACAGGCAACACACCCTTGCAATTTTCAGAAAACTTGAGGATTTTAGAAACGAGAAATTCCTCAAGAGTCAATTTTTGGAGGCAGTTTCTCACGAGATGAAAACTCCACTTTCCTCGATTCTTGGAACAGTTGAGATATTAGAAAACGAAAATTTCATAAAGAAAAAAGGGCTGCAATTCCTTACAATATTAAAAGAGAATACCGAAAGGCTTAAGAAACTAACAGAAAGAATTTTAAAGTTAAGTGAAATTGAATCTGTTAGAAATAGCCTTAAAGAAATAGTAGACTTAACAAAATTAGGTGAAGAAGTTGTAAAAAAATTTGAGAATCAGTTTAAAGAAAAGGGACTTGAGTTTACATATGAGATACAAGAAAATACAAAAATAAGAGGCAACTACTTTTTATTAGAAGATGTTTTAATAAATCTCCTGGAAAACGCAATGAAGTATACTGAAAGTGGTAGAGTATCTCTAAAGATATTCAAGGACGAAAAATACGCATACATTGAAGTAGAGGACACAGGAAAAGGCATAAGAGAAGAAAACATCGACAAAATCTTTGAACCTTTCTACAGAGAAGACCGCTCAAGAAACGAAAATGTAAAAGGGACAGGACTTGGGTTAACAATAACTAAAAGAATTGTGGATATACACTCAGGAGAAATTAAAGTAGAAAGCAAGCCTGGTGCAGGAACAAAGTTCACCTTAAAGTTCCCAAAAGTTGATTAACACAATTTAACCATATTTTAACCATTTCTTAACCAAAAATTCTTTTTTATGGATATTTTTCCACTTAAGATATAAGTGGAGGTGAAGACATGAATAAGAAAGTGAAATTCTTAGCGTATCTTTTAGTAGCAGTCATCTCAGTGTCAGTCGTCTTTGGTTTTACCGGTTGCAAGCAGTCAGGGAGTAATCAAGGAGCGACTTCTCAACAACCTGCTCAGGAAGTAAAAATCACAATGAACGGGTCAACAACAGTTTTTCCAATTGCTCAAAAGGCTGCAGAAGTCTATATGGATAAACACCCGAATGTGAAGATTTCTGTTGAGGGAACAGGTTCTGGAAATGGCATTGCTGCACTTATCGATGGAACAACAGACATTGCAAACGCTTCAAGAGAAATTAAGCAAGAGGAGATTGAGAAAGCAAAGGCAAAAGGCGTAAATCCTTACGAAATCCCAATAGCACTCGATGCACTTTCTGTTATTGTAAACCCGGCAAATCCCATAACGAACCTCACAAGACAACAGGTAATCGATATTTTTACAGGCAAAATAACAAACTGGAAGGAATTAGGTTGGAAAGATGCACCAATTGTAGTTGTTTCAAGAGACACTTCGTCAGGCACATACGGTGCATTTATGGAACTTGCACTTCCTAATGATGCAAAGATTACAGACAAAGCAATCTATCAATCATCAAACCAGACGGTGAAAAATACTGTTGCATCTACAGAAGGTGCAATTGGTTATATTGGGCTTGGATACCTTGATTCTTCAGTTAAGGCGGTAAGTTACGAAGGCGTAATGCCATCCAAAGAAACAGCAATTAATAAAACCTATAAGCTTTCAAGGCACCTATATATGTACACAAATGGAGAACCAAAAGGAGAAGTAAAGAATTTTATAGACTTCGTTCTATCTCCTGAGGGGCAGGATATTGTAGAAAGTGTCGGTTTCATTAGAATAAAGTAGTATGAAGAAAAACTTTGGGGAGTATTTACTTCCAATTTTTGGATACATTGCAATTATTATTCTTGCAGGAATAGTAATAACAATTGCAGTCCAGGGATTACCACTTCTTTCAAAGTACTCCCTGAAAGAACTATTGCTCGGTAAAGAGTGGAGGCCTACAAGCGTGCCTCCGCTCTTTGGCTTCCTTCCTTCAATTGTCTCAACATTTTATATCTCCATATTTTCTATGCTTATTGCACTGCCACTATCTCTTGGCACAGCCATATACCTTTCAAAAATAGCAAGCCCAAAGGTAAGAAGTATTCTTAAACCAGTAATTGAGCTTCTTGCAAATATACCATCAGTAATTTATGGCATGTTTGCGCTATTATTTTTAGGTCCAATCTTAAAAAAGTTGTTCAATTTACCCGTTGGACTTAACGGGCTTAACGCAAGCATAGTTCTTGCAATAATGTCTATCCCTACGATTACGACACTTTCTGAAGATGCAATCTCGATGGTTCCAAAGGAACCAGAACTTGCATCATATGCACTTGGTGCATCAAACCTTGAAACGATATTCGGGATAACAATACCATCAGCTTCTGCAGGAATTTTTGCATCAATCACTGCTGGCTTTGGAAGGGCGATTGGTGAAACTATGGCAGTATTACTTGCCGCTGGCAATTCTATAAGAATTCCCCATAGCATCCTTGAGCCAATGCGACCAATAACTGCAACAATTGCTCTTGAAATGGCAGAAACAGCGGTTGGCTCAGACCACTACAGAGCGCTATTTCTCCTTGCTTTAGTGCTTCTTATTTTTGTCCTCTCATTCAATCTTTTAAGCAGACATTTAAGAAAATTGTACAGGAAAAAATTATATGGATAAGTTAAAGAAGGAAAAAATATTTTTTGCAATATTCAGGATACTTGCATTTACATCTCTTCTGATTGTCCTTACACTTATATTCTATATACTCTCAAAGGGACTTAAAGTAATTTCTCTTAATTTCATAATCGATTACCCAAGAAACAGTTTTACCGAAGGTGGAATTTTCCCTGCAATTGTTGGAAGTTTGTATCTTGTGGGGCTTGCAATAATTTTTGCAGTTCCTGTAGGTGTATTAGGTGGCATCTATCTTTCAGAATATACTAAGGAAAATACACTTACAGAGGCTATAAGACTTGCAATAGACACACTATCAGGTATACCATCAATTATTTTTGGACTTTTCGGTTTGGCTGTGTTCTGCAAAATACTCAATCTAAAGGTTTCTTTAATTGCAGGAAGTTTAACACTTTCAATCCTTATACTTCCTACAATTTTTTCTGCAACCATTGAGAGTCTAAAACTTGTTCCAAAGGACTTTAGAGACGCATCCTATGCACTTGGCGCAACAAAATGGCAAACAACCTGGGAGATAGTAGTAAAAACCGCACTTCCAAATATTATTACAGGCGTTCTTCTGAGTATAGGAAGGGCGATAGGCGAAACAGCACCAATACTTTTTACTGGGGCTACTTTCTACACGAGAGGCCTTCCTGAAAACATTTTTGAGCCAGTTATGGCGCTCCCATATACAATATACGGGCTTCTTGCAGAAGGAACTTTTCCTCAAAAGCAAGTTCCCATAGCGTTTGGTGCATCAATTGTATTAATTGTTCTTGTTTTCATAATAACGCTTCCTGGTATAATTATTAGGGACAAATTTAGGAGCAAGAAAAAATGGTAAAAATATCTGTAAGAAACTTAAAGGCATATACAAAAAAACAGGAGATTCTAAAGGGAATATCACTTGATATCCACGAAAACTCCGTTACAGCAATTATAGGTCCTTCTGGATGTGGTAAATCAACATTCCTTAGAAGTCTCAATAGGATGAATGACTTTTTTGAAGATATAACGGTCGAAGGTGAAGTGTTGCTTGATAACAAAAATATATACGATAAAGATGTGAATGTTTTCGAGTTGAGAAGGCATGTAGGTATGGTGTTTCAAAAGCCAAACCCATTCCCAAAGTCAATATTCGAGAATGTTGCATACGGATTGAAGATCCATGGGATAAGAGATAAAAAAACAATTGAAGAAAAAGTCATATGGGCGCTAAAGGAAGCAAATCTATTTGAAGAGGTAAAAGATAAGTTAGATGAGTCAGCTTTTAGCTTGTCAGGTGGTCAGCAACAGAGGCTTTGTATCGCAAGGGCAATTGCAGTTGAACCTGAAGTGCTACTTATGGACGAACCTGCATCTGCTTTGGACCCAATATCGACACTTCAACTCGAGCGCTTGATTGAGAAATTGAAAAAAGAGTTTACCATTGTAATTGTAACCCACAACATACAACAGGCAGGAAGAGTCTCTGATTATACTGCCTTCCTTTATATGGGAGAACTTGTAGAATACGATAAGACAGAAAGGATGTTTACAACGCCAAAGAATAAACTCACAGAGGATTACCTTGAAGGTAGATTTGGATGAGGTGAAAAAATGTTAGAGGATAGATTAAAAGCGTTAACAGAAAAAATTTTGAAAATGTCAAGCATTGCAGAGGAAATGGTAAAACTATCAGTTAGATCGATAGTAGAAAAGAAAATGGAATGGACTGAAAAGGTAATAAACGAACTTGAGCCTCAGGTAAACGATCTTGAAATAGAAATCGATGACCTTGCCATAGAAACACTTGCACTTTACGCACCTCAGGCAAAAAACCTGAGAAAAGTTGCGATGATAATAAAGATGGTAAAAGACCTCGAGAGGGTTGGCGACCTTTCAGTAAACATAGCTGAGTTTGCAAGGGAATTAATACCGCAGCCAGATGTAAAGCCTTACATAGACCTTCCAAGAATGGCTGAAACTGCCTTGCAGATGCTTGACGATGCAATTACCGCTTTTGTAAACGAAGATAGCGCCCTTGGAAAAGAAATATGTATAAGAGACGACATAGTCGACCAACTTAACGACCAAATTATAAGAGAACTTATAACCTATATGCTAAGCGATCCGAGAACAATAAACAGAGCAATACTCATAATAAGAGTTTCAGAAAATGTGGAGCGTATCGCAGACCAAGCAACAAATATCGGCGAATATGTAGTCTATATAGGTGAAGGAAAAGTTATAAAGCACCACCACTTTGAAAAAGAGAATTAAAGTTTTAGATTGACCCTTGCGTATTCAATGAGGAGCCTCGAAAAACCATTAAAATACCTTAGAGAGTAGAAAAGTGCCTCGTTGTATTTTCCCATTGTATCCTTATCGAAAGTTTGTATTTTGCTTTCATCAAGTTTAAACTTGATTTTACGACTATTAATTTCGTTACCAAATAACTTTGTTTCAAGAGGCCAAAGTACTTTTACCCTGGGTCTATTTAGAGAAGCGGCAAGTTTTCCAAGTTCAACAAGAGATTTAACATCGCTAACTTTCATAGGCATATAATCCTCTGAAAGCACCTTTACAAAATCAGGATTGTGAACCTTAACCATATACCCCTGGTAATCTTCAAGTGCGTAGTGGTGATTTGAACACATTGTTGTAAGTCCGCCTACTCCTGAAAAAATATTCTTCAGGACCACAGAAGCTGGTCCTGGCGTCCCGTGGTATGGCTGGGTTATGTCCTCCATATAGTGAAGAGCCCTTGCAAGGAAACGGAAAGTCCAATAAAGGTCGTTCTTTTCCTTTGCAATCTCTGCCATATGAAACCAGAAGTCAATCATATACGGCGCTACACCAACAGTAAATGGGCCCATCCTGTAGTACATATGCCCTGTAACCTTGAGGTCCACCGGTAAATATTTGAAACTTTGACAATTTCATATTTTCGTCAAGCCTCCAATCAGGCTCATCAGCATATGTTGTTAAAATAGTTATAGCGTAGGTTTTTTCACCAATTTTCCCTTCAAAGTATTTAACCTCAAAATCTGGGTTAATGGGTATAGTCTCGTAACTTTTGTATGTATAAGGGGTAATCGTTATGTCTTTGTATTGTTTTAACCAGTCAATATTTGCTACAACATAAGAAAGTGTGAGCCCGTGAGAATTCCACCCAAAAACTGAAGATAAAGGAAGTAAAGTAATCACTAAAACCAATAGGACAAACCTCTTTAGATTTTTCATTTCTCCTCCTTTTGTTTTACTCTTATTAGGGGACTTTCCCCAAATATCTTTCCCCAAATACAGCACCAAATATTCAAAAACAGCTCTTTCCCTAAGAAAGTTTTCTTAAAATTCACTACTCTTCTTCCGTCTCTTTTTCTCTTTTCGTTGCTTCGATTACCATCTTCTCTCCAACTTCTTTTCCTTTAAACCTATTTAATTTTACCCATTTGCCTGGTTCCAATCTTTTATATACTTCAAAAAATTCCATTATCTCTTTCTTTGTGTGTTCTCCCAAATCGCTAACATCTTGAATCTCTTTAAATCTCGGGTCTATCTTTTCAATTGGAACAGTGACGACCTTTGTATCAATTCCAGCTTCATCTTCCATCTCTAAAACGCCTATTACTCTTGCCTTAACTAAACATCCTGGGAAAGTAGGATTTGTAGAAAGAAGTATGCAATCCAGGGGATCTCCATCTTCTCCTCTTGTCCCTTTGATAAAACCATACTCAAAAGGAAAGTGCACTGAGCCATAAAAAGTTCGGTCAAGTTTAATCAACTTCTCTTCTTCGTCATACTCATATTTGTTTGGTGAACCTTTTGGGTTTTCTACAAAAACCAATACTTCCATTTCTTTCTTCTCCCTTCATAAAAATTCAATCAATTGAGGCCCATTCGTTTTCATACATTTTATGCAAAATTCACCATAAATCAATAATGTAAAATCAAGAACTTTGTGAATAACTAAAACTCTCCAAATACTTCACCCTGACCTTCTCTCATATAGGCAACAAACATTCCTTTAGTATTACGAGCATAGGCAATATTACCAAATCTGTCAAGTGAAATGAGACCCGCCTTCCCTCCGATTCTTGTTAAATCGTCTACGCACATTTTAGTTGCATCCTGAAGAGAATTTTGAGGATAATAAAGGGAAATCCTAAAACTGAGAAGAAGTTTCATTATGTCTTCACCAATGCCAGTTGAAACCGCACCAAACTCATTGTTTGCATAAAACCCGGAGCCTACAACGGGGGAGTCTCCAACACGACCTAAAAGTTTTTTAGGTGTCCCACCAGTTGACACCGCCGATACTATCCTTTCCCCATCAAACACAACAGCACCAACAGTATCGCCGTAAGTGCCTTCAAATATCTTTATTATGCGCTCCGTATAAAAATAATAAAGAGGGACAAATTCGATACCATTTGCTCTTGCAAACTTTTCTGCACCATCGGAAATAAGAAAGTTGTGTTTTGGATGTTCAAGCACAAGTCTTGCTAGCTCAATTGGATTTTTTATCCTCCTAACGCCTGCAACAGCACCAATCGACAGCGTCAATCCATCCATAATGCCTGCGTCCATCTCAACAAAACCTTCTTCATTAAGATACGAGCCTTTCCCTACATCAAACAGTGGATAGTCTTCAAGCATTTTTACTGCCATCACTGCAACATCAAGTGCATTCTTACCACTTTCAAGAAGTTCAAAACCAGTTTTTGCAACAGTTTTTACAAAATTGACCCTTTCAGGTATTTCATCTTTTCTTTTTGCATCACCTGCTCCACCATGCACAATTATTGCTTTCATAATGCCTCCTTCCTTTTATGCCTTTAAATTATAAGAAAATGCCTCACTATTTGAAAACATTACCTTTTAAGTTATAATTTACTATGTTTGTGGAGGAAAAAATGGCAAAGGCCATAGTTTTATTTTCAGGCGGACTTGATTCGCAACTTGCTTGCCTTCTTCTTATGAAAGAGGGTATAGAAGTTGTGCCTGTATTTTTTGAAACTTACTTCTTTAAGGCAGATAAAGCAAAAAAGTACGCAGAGGCTATCGGTCTTAATTTAAGGGTAGAAGATATAAGTAACGATCACCTTGAGGTTGTCCATAAGCCACCGCATGGTTACGGTAAACATATGAATCCCTGTGTTGACTGCCACTTGCTTATGATAAAAAAGGCAAAAGAAATAATGGAAAAAGAAGGTTTTGACTTTATCGCAACAGGAGAAGTCTTAGAAGAAAGACCTTTTTCTCAAAGAGCAGGTGTATTTGAAGAAATGGAAGAAATCCTTGGGCTTCAGGGAAAAATCGTCCGTCCGTTGTCATTAAAACTTCTTCCTGAAACGGAGGCAGAAAAAAGAGGACTAATAAATAGAGAACATATGCTTGATATAAAAGGTGAAAGTAGAAAAGCTCAACTTCAACTTGCAAAAGAATTCGGCCTTGAGGTTTTTGAAACGCCAGCATCAGGTTGCATTCTTACTGACCCCGAATACTCAAGGCGATTAAAGATGTTCAAAAAAATTAACCCTAACTTTGATGGAAACGATGCAATGATACTCAGAAGAGGCAGGGTCTTCTTTGAAAATAATTCAGTAATCGTAATTGGAAGAAACGAGTTAGAAAATAACGAACTTGAAAGACTTAAAAAACCTTCGGACATATTACTTAAACCGCAATTTCCTGGGGCATCTGCCCTTATTCGAAGTTTTAATAATGAAGTAAATCCCGAAAGCCTTATTGAAAAAGCAATAGCACTTATAATAAATTATTCAAAAAAAGCGCCTCAAAACGCAAAGGATATGATAGAAGTTATAAAATAAAAGAGGGGCATAAATACCCCTCTTTTAAAATCTTATTAGGATCTATTTTCCCTTCGTAACTTTTTCTATTGCTCTATCGAGAACATCAAGCCCTTCTTTAAGTTGCTCATCAGTTATCACAAGCGGTATTAACAACCTTATTATATTTTTATGCAAGCCCGCACCTGCAAGGACAACGCCGTTTTTAAGTGCTTCCTGTATAACAGCCTGACAAGTCTCTGCATCGGGCTCCCAGGTATCATGATCTTTTACAAACTCAATTGCCTGCATTGCTCCAACGCCTCTTACCTCTTGTAAAACAGGATACTTCTTCTGGAACTCTTCAAAACGCTCTCTTATGATTTTTCCAAGATGAACTGCTCTATCCAAAAGTTTTTCTCTTTCAATCATCTTAATAACTTCAATGCCAGCAACACATGCAACCGGATTGCCACCAAAAGTAGAACCGATAGAGCCTTTTGGAAGTGCATCAAAGAATTTTCTGTTTCCAACAACTGCGGATAGTGGGAAACCTGCTGCAATAGATTTTCCAAGTGAAATTAAATCCGGAACTACGCCCCAATTTTCAACTGCAAAGAATTTTCCTGTTCTTCCGTAGCCACTTTGAACCTCATCTGCCACAAAAAGTATTCCGTACTTTTCTGTTACTCTCCTTATCTCTTCAAGAAGACCAGGCTGTGGGACATTGAAACCACCCTCTCCTTGAATTGGTTCAATTACTACTGCCGCAACATCGTCCGGTGCTACTGTATCAAGAAGAAGCCTTTCAAAATCTTTAGGAGTGTATTTATTTTTGTGAACATTCGGTCTTGGTATTCTATAAACATCTGGTGCACTTCCAAAAATATATTTGTAAGGCATCGGTCTATGTGTCATTGTCATCGTAAGAAGCGTCCTACCATGGAATGCACCATCAAAAACAACAACTGCCCTTCTCTTAGTGTAGCCTCGAGCAACCTTAACTGCGTTCTCTACGGCTTCCGCACCTGAATTAAAAAATGCAACAGCCTTTTCAAAATTTCCAGGTGCACGCTCTGCAATCATCTTTGCAAGTTCTGGCCATGGCTCATAAGGAATGGAAGTAAAATCAGTATGGATGTAATTTTCGACCTGTTTTTTTACCGCTTCAACGACTGGCTTTGGCGAGTAGCCTACAACAAGGCACCCCCAGCCACCTGTAAAATCAAGAAATCTATTCCCATCAACATCTTCTACAACTGCACCTTCACCTCTTGCGATAAAAAATGGCGCAAGCGGTTCGAGGGGAGACGCTACAAACTCCTCTTTTTTCTTCATAATTTCCCTGCTCTTTGGACCAGGGATCTCTGTTTTTATTAAAATGCTTCCCATTGTAAAAACCTCCTTCCTTACCAATAATATCAGATTTTAAATATTTAGTCAAGAAAATTAAATTTTCTTAAAAAATTAAAAAGAGGGCTTACCGCCCTCTAATACAAGATTTAAGCAAAGTTTAATTACTCTTCTTTAGTTCCTGCGTCTTCTTCGCCTTCGTCTTCATTAAGAAAATCTTCAAGTTCGACATATTCGTAATCTTCATCCTCATTTCTCAGAGTAAAGATAAAAGGAATTGCAAAAAGAGCAGTTAAAGCAATGATCTCAAGGATAACTCTTCCAAAATCAACTGTTACCGCCTCAAAATTCGTACTAACTGCACGAACCGACCAGATTGGCGCATAACCAATAGAATTAACGATTACTGTTCCCTGGGCAATTGCCTGGTTAACCTTCCATGGCACAATGATCGTAATGAGTGCGAGGAAGAAAAAGTAAACTGCTAAAACAATTTTTGATGCTTTTGTCATTTTAACCTCCAAATCAAATATGATACATTTTACCATAAAAAGAAAAAATTCATAGCAAAATCTCTTGACTTCAAAATTGAATTACATATAATTTTTGAAAACCAAGGAAAGGGGGATATTATGAGCGACGAAGAGTCGGTAGTATTTACGAGAAAGGCTTCAGGCCTTGTAAGAGAATTAAACTGGTGGGATGTCCTGCTTTTTACAATCGCAGGACCTGCAGCATCAGGAATGACGTACTACACTGTGAAGGTGCCAGGTCTTTATCCTGGTGGAAACATGACGCTTGCATTTTTAATTGGGCTTCTTGTGTGGCTTCCGCCTGTGCTTATTCTTGCAATTCTTTCTGCATCTTTCCCAAGAAGTGGCTCTCTCTATGTTGTTATTTCAAGGGTCTTACATCCAATTCTCGGCTTCATTCCAAACTGGTCGTATGTTATTGGAGGAGGCGCTTCACTTGCAGTAGGATTTCTTAACTACCTTGGGCTTATTCCTCTTGCTTCTTCAATTCAAATTGCAGGAATCGTATCTAAAAATGCATCTCTTGTTGCTCTGGGAGAAGGACTTGCTGACCCCTGGACACGGCTTTGGATTGCGTTAGCAATAACTGTCGTTATGTGGATACTCGCACTTTTGGGTATAGACAAACTCAAATGGGTATTAAGAGCTATAATTTATATTCCTCTTGCTATTACAGGCATTGCAATCATTATCTTCCTTGTTAAAAGTGGTGAACCTTCCTTCAATGTAATTTTTGGTGCAAATTCGTATCAAGCAGTTCACGACCTTGCAACCAAGTTGAACATTAAGGATGCTTATCTTCCGACAGGGCAAGCAATCCAGGGAATGCTTCTTTCGGTCCTATGGGCTTACACTGCAGTTGAGGCAGTCTCATACATTGGCTCCGAAGTTAAAACACCAAGGCTCTCCTATATGAGGGGAATGGTTTTAGGTCTTATTGCGGTTGGTGTCCTTTACGTTTTAAACGCCGTTGCAGTTTATCATTCCTTTGGGTATAACTTTATAACTGAATATAGTTGGCTTTACTACAATCACTTTGATGAACTTAAGGCAGTCCTGGGAACAACTCCCCCTGCTCCATCAATACCTTTCTATGCAGCAATTATTGGAAAGAGCACAGTTTTCTCAATTATTTTAGGTATTGGATATTTCCTCTGGTATATTAATACTTCTATGATTATATGGATGGCTGGCGTAAGAGGAATTTTTGCAATGGCTTTTGATAGAATGCTTCCATTGAAACTCACAGAGATCGGAAGAACGGGCTCGCCAACCTGGGCAAATCACCTTGTCGGTATTGTTGCAATTATTGGCGTATTTATTGGACTTGGAGACTCCTTAGGAGCACAAATGTCCTCAGCAATGCTTGCACTTGAAGACTACACCTGCCTTATCTTCATCTGGCCGTTAGGGCTTGCTGCAATGTTCTTGCCATATGCACGGCCTGATTTGTATGAGAAATCGACATTCCAGTACAAATGGGGCAAGATACCTGTAATATCGATATTGGGGGCAATTGCCTTTGGCATCGGATGGTGGATGATTCTAAATGTAACAACCGAGCAAAACACACTTGCAATGATCTTAACAACACTTCTAATACTTATAGGCTTAATCTTCGTAGTCTATATGTGGCACAGGAATAGAGAAGAAGGCGTTGACCCTAACAAGATCTTTAAGGAGATTCCACCAGCATAAAATTTAATTCAAAAACGGGGGGAGAAATCCCCCCATAGAAAATTAGCACACGGAGGTAAGTATGAAAGTTTTCTTTGCAGTTGATGTGCACGGTGCAACAACCGTATGGAGAAAATGGATATCGGCAGTTTCTATATACGAAGCGGATGCCTTGATCCTCTCAGGAGACCTCACAGGTAAAGTGCTTGTGCCTTTGATACTTCAAGAGGATGGCTCTTATAAGGCAAGTTATTTTGGAACAACATGGGTTCTCAAGAATGAGGAAGAAATAAAAAACTTTGAAGAAAAACTCTCGAATGCGGGAGCATACTTCAGAAGAGTCACAAAAGATGAACTTCAAGAATTAAAAAACGACCCTGAAAAAGTTAAGAAGATAATGGAAGAAGAAATGGTTAAAAGAATGAGAGAGTGGCTCAACCTCCTTGTTGAAAAAGTGGATACGAAAAAAATCCTCACAATTGTGATGCCAGGAAATGATGACGAATTTGTAATTGACCCGGTTATAAAGGAATTCGAGGATAGAGGAATCGTTTATCCTCTCGACAAAATAATCGAAATCGAAGGGCATGAAGTCATGAGTTTCGAATATGTAAATCCAACCCCCTGGGATACACCTCGGGAAAGAGACGATAGAGAAATTCAAAAGATGCTCGAAGCAAAAATTGCAAAACTAAAAGACCCCAAAAATGCGATCTTTAATATTCACGCACCTCCATATAATACCGCAATTGACCTTGCGCCAAAGCTTGATAAAAACCTAAGGCTTGTTGGCGGTCTTGACGGCGTAAAATTCGTTCATGTTGGTTCTAAAGGAGTAAGAGCAGTAATTGAAAAATACCAACCACTATTAGGGCTTCACGGGCATATTCACGAATCTTCTGGATTTGAAAAAATTGGAAAGACACTTTGCCTGAATCCTGGTTCGGAATATGGAGAAGGATTACTAAGAGGATACATTATCGATATATCAAGAAATGGCGTCGAGAATTACTTTAAAATTCAGGGTTAGAGGTGAAAAAATGGCTGAAAAATTTGTAAATATGAGCGAGGGGGACTTTGTTAACCTTGCAAAAAATATCGTAGAGAAAGCAAAAGAAAACAATGTCGTTTTAAGGATTTTGGGAGCACTTGCTGTCTACATTCACACGGAAGACCCACAAATACGAAATCTCTTTTGTACCCTTGAACGTCTTGGAAAAGATAAACCGCTTTTTACAGATCTCGATACAGTTGCCTATTCAAGACAGCAACCACTCGTTAAAAAATTTTTCGAAACAACCCTAAAATTCAAACCAAATATCTACGTAAATACCCTTTTTGCATATAAGAGAAATATTTTTGAGCACCCTGAGGGACTTTTTGCTGTCGATGTTTTTTACGACAGACTTGAGTTTTCACATAATGTCGAATTTGGTAATGCACCAGGAAGAGGCCGCCTTGAAATAGACTTTCCAACCATAAGTTTAGCGGATATAGTGCTTGAAAAACTTCAAATCCATAAAATCAATAGAAAAGATATCGTCGATCTTATAATACTTTTCCTTCAACACAATGTTGAAGAGGCACAAAAGGAGCAAACTATTGATGCTTCCTATATTGCAAAAGTTCTTTCAGATGACTGGGGATTTTACTACGATGCGAATATGAACCTCGATAAAGTTAAGGAATTTGCAAAAACATTTGCTTCAGAGGAAAAACTTACAGAATCTCAACTAAGTGAAATAAATTCTAAGGTAGATTTCCTTAAAGAAGTAATAGAAAAGACTCCAAAAACAAGAAATTTTGAGAAAAGAGCAAAAAAGGGAACGCAAGTTCCCTGGTATAAAGATGTAGAAGAAGTTGAAAGGTAAACCGTTTAATCTTCTTTAAAGTAAGTCCAATCCTCAAACGCCTGAGGAAAATTATTGATTAACTTTTTAAGTTCTTTGGAGGTAAAATTTGGGTCTGGCTTAATGATGCAGTAAAGTGTATTGTTTTCTCTGTTCACTGCAATGTGCCCCACTCTTTCAGAAGGGAAGGTTTCTTCAATAATTTTTTTAAGGCTCATTACATCCTCTCTGTTTTTGTAGTAGGCAACAAAATTAGAATTTCCAATTTTCATATCCTCTTTTGAAAGATCTTTTTCTTTGATGTCTGCGCCAAATCTATGGTAAAACTTCCTTACAATGTGAGCATCTCTTTGGATTTTAAACTTTGGAGAGAGAACTATGTAAAGTCTATCCCCACCACGGGTTATAAAGGAAACTGGAAACCATAGTAAACTTTGTCTCGGCAAAAGGGTAAGGGTAAGTTGCATCTCTTTTGCAAACTTATTCTGTAACAGGTATCGTGCTTTAAAACCAACGCTTCCACCAAGATAAATATAATCTTTATCCTTTGGCTGCAATGCCTCTTCAAACCCACGAATATAATTAATCATAAGAAGAGCGTTCAATTTTCTTCCTTTATAGAACTGAAGGCTCATTACTCCTGCAACTACAATAAAAATCATAAGCAATGTTGGTGACATCTAATTAACCTCCCTATTCAACATAATCTTTATAAAGAGAATAGAGTGCATCTACACCTTGAGGAGAAACTCTTACAAATGGTATTTTCTTTATTTCAACATCTCTAAATTCTCTTTTCATTTCCTCGATTACTTTTTCTTGCTCCTCTACTTTTCCTGCAAGTTCCTCTGGAACATTTTCAAAAACAAGGTATTTATTCAAATATATCCTTCTAAGTTTCATATTGTTAAGTCTAAGCGCTTCCATTATACGCTTACTTTCTGCAAATGCAAGCGTCTCAGCCATAGTAACTATATTAACAGCGTTTTCTTCAGATGAGAACCAGCTCATTAACGCCTGCATATCGCTTTTATATGCAAAAAGCTCCCTCATAACTGGGTCTTCGCTTTCCTCAGTTGGAACTCTTACTTTTTCGCCATCAATTTCTTCTTCAATTGGACCTTTTACATTCTCTACCATTTTTCTTCTTGAAAGAATTCTTCTTCTCATATCGATGAGGCTATTAGTCCACATAATGGAAATCCTTGGCATCGAAAACACTCTAAGCGTAATCCCCGTAGGCGGTGTATCAAAGACAATTATGTCGTATGGTAATGTTAAATAATGCTTTATTGCTTCAAGTGTTGCATACTCCTCAATGCCAGGGGAATTTCTCAAAATATCAAAATACCTATCAATATTGAGAACTGTAAGGTAACGGTATGTATTTTTCATCTTCTCTGACATTTCTTTTAGATAATTATTAATCATTTCATCAATATCAACTTCAATTGCATCAAGATAATCCGAGACCTTTGTGATCTGCCCGAAAACATTTTTGTTGAGGGCATCCCCTAAGTTATGCGCTGGGTCAAGGGACACAACAAGAGTTTTGTTTTTTTTAAAAGATTTGCCAACTGCAAAGGAAGAAGCAACAGTTGTTTTGCCAACACCACCTTTACCTATAAAAAAGTATGTTTTCATTTTTCACCTCAATCAATATCAAAATGCGAGAGGGTCTCTGCAAATATATCTTCGAGGTCAGCACTTCTCTTGGACATCACTCTTACTTCCCTTTCCATATATGGAAGTATCCTTAAAACAATGCCCGTTGATGGAAACGGAAGCCCTGAAAACATACTCATAGTAAGAAGTGCAAAGGCATTTTCCAACTCTGCCAATTCGTGCTCTATGAGGGAGGTTGCACTCTCCCTCATAGAGATATCGATACCTTTAAAGAAACGTTTGAGAGCCTCGAGGAAATTTTTCATTTCCTTATTTTGCCTTTCCGGTTGCTGTTGCAGGCTTATATTCCTTGTTGTATGACCTGAAGAATCCCACAAGGAGATACACCGCAAGGATAATTTCCACCACAACAAATGCACCAAGGATAGGCTTAATTGCAGGAGCCTGTGTTGGAACAACCTTTATTAGGTACCAAATAAGAGCAACGAAAACCGTAATCCACAGGAACATTGCAGGCACTAAAACAAGTGCAAGAGTACCACCTGATGCCTTCTGGACTCTCTTTGCCCAACTTGCACCTGTAAGAAGTGCGATTGAAGCAAGCATCTGGTTGGTTCCAGCAAAGCCCGCCCAGAGTGCAGTATATGCGTTTCCACCATACTTAATTAAGAAGAAGCCAAGGAGTGCTGCAATAATTGAAGCAACCCATCTATTTGCAAGGAAGTCGTGCAATCCCTTTGAAACGCCCTTCAAAGGCTCAACAAGTTCCTGGAATGCATACCTTGCAAGACGGTTTGTTGTATCAAGTGTCGTTAATACAAATGCAGAGAGCCACAAACCTCCAAGTGTAGTCCCTACCTTATTAGGAACTCCATATGCTGCATTGAGGAGAGCACCAAAAGATTTTGTAAATAGTCCGCCTGCTCCACCTACAATTGCTTTGCCATCTGCTGTCTTAAGGTTAATAATGAGGTTACCATATTGAGCCATATATGAAGGATTTGTTAATTGTGCTACATCAAGGCCTGGTTTTGCCTGTGCAATTTTATCAGCAAATCCTTGAATAACGCCAAGCCCAAAGCCTGCAATGGATGTAATTACAATCGTTGAAAGCATTCCTTCCATAAACATTGCACCGTATCCTACGAACAAACCAGAAAGTTCATTATCGAGTTGTTTTGATGAGGTGCCTGAGCCAACAATAGAGTGGAAGCCAGAAAGTGCTCCACACGCAATGACAAGAGGAATTGTTGGCCAGAAAGGTGAAGGAACTGTTGGTGATACAACATTTGCAGACCAACTTGTGTAGGCAGGCCAATTAAATTGCTTAAACGCAATAAGTGCTGCAATTGTTCCTATGATTACACCGCCCCAGAGGATATAAGAGTTAAGATAATCCCTTGGCTGGAGAAGGAACCATACTGGAAGGGCTGCTGCAAGAACAATGTAAATCAGCTGTCCCCAATAAAGTGCATCAAGGGAGACTTTCCAGGGGAATACAAATCCAAGCCATATAGCAAGGATCGTTAAGATAACGCCAATTGCAGATGAAAGCCAGAAAGGTAGTTTTGTCTTGTAAAGGAGTTGCCCTTCAACAAGTGCTGCAACCATAAATAGTAATGATGCAGTAAGAATTTCTGGAGTGCTGTTTGCAAGAGGCCCAAAGACACCCATAAATGCTGCGATAACAAGGACCATTGCAAAGTAAACATACAACTCAAAGACATACTTTATATCCTTCCCCATTAATTCTCCTGCAACCCACTGGATGGATTTTCCATCATACCTTACTGATGCCATCAAAGCAAGGTAATCATGGACTGAACCGATAAGAAGGTTTCCAAACCATACCCAGAGCAATGCGGGAAGCCATCCCCAAACCACTGCGATCGCAGGACCTACAATTGGACCTGCACCAGCAATAGATGCAAAGTGGTGACCAAACAAGACAAACTTGTTTGCGGGGACAAAGTCCACATTGTCTCTTAGCCTTACAGCAGGAGTTTCCCTATTTGGATCTGCTTTTACAACATTTCTTTCGAGACTTTTACCATAAGTGAAGTAGAAGAAGAGATAGAAAATTGCACCAATTAATACGGTAATGCCAGTGTACATACTTCACCTCCTTTGAAGTTTTTTAAATTTTTTAAAAATCCTCAAGGCTCTCATATGCCCTCAATAATATTTTACCACGGAAAAAACGATGTCAAGGAATTTTAAATAAAGGCGCAAAATTTGGGATTAAAAGTTGAAAATTCGGAGTCAAAAATCGTTAAAATTTGAAAATCTCCCTGAATTCTTTCTGTCTATGAGGTGAAAGCGGTAATTTATCGCCATTCTCCATTTCAATAATATACCTTCCCTTAAACCAGGGGATTATTTTTGAAATTTTCGAAAGGTTTACAAGATACTCCTTATTAATTCTAAAAAATCCAAGCGGAGTAAACCTACTTTCAGCATTTTGTAGATTAAGCCCTTTAACAGGAAGTTCTTCTTTTCCTTTTTTAACATAAAGCTTACCACTCTCTGTAAAAAAATATGTTATATCACTTAACTTCACAAGCACAAGTTCCTCTTTTAAAGTGCAAACAACAAAATCATCTCTTTTTTCTTCCTTTGAAAGCATCATATTTTTAAGCTTTAGGATTGTCTTAAAAAATCTCCCCTCATCAATTGGCTTTAATATGTAATCTACCGCTCCAACATCAAAGGCATCGACTGCATATTCTGAATAAGCCGTAACAAAAACTACGAGCGGAAAATTCTTAAACTCCTTTATCTCTTTTGCAAGTTTCACCCCAGAAATTCCCCCAAGATTTATGTCCAAAAAAACAACATCAACGGGATTTTCCGAAATGAAGTTAAATGCGGTTATTGCATCCTCAAATTCTCCTAAAATTCTAACTTCAGGAAATTTTTGCAAAAGTCTTTTTATTTCTTCTCTTGCAGGTTCTTCGTCATCGACGATAATCGCTCTAATATCCAATTCGGCACCCCTTCCAATGGAATTCCAATAATAACTTTCGTCCCAATGTTTATCTTACTTTTTATTCTAAAAAATGATCTGTTTCCATAAAGGTTTAGAATTCTATCTCTAACATTTCTTATCCCCAGTGATTTCTTATTACCCTCAAAAATATTTGAAAGGGTTTCCTCGTCAATACCTCTTCCGTTATCCTCAACAACAAGATAAACATAGTTTCCTCTTCTGTAGGCAGAAATTTTTATGTTTATGCTCCTCTTTGTTAACGAAAATCCATGTTTTACAGCATTCTCAACGATAGGCTGAAGAATTAGAGAAGGTACTTTTACGCTATAAAGATTCGAATCAATATCGAATTCATAGTTAAGTCGATCTTTAAATCTTTCCTTTTCAATTTCAAGGTATGCTCTCACAAGGTCAATTTCTTCAGACAAAGTTGAAAGCGCTTCTTCAGAATCAATGGTTTTCCTTAAAAGAAAGGAGAGTTTTTGGATAAGTTCTCTTCCTTTCTCAGGATCACTTCTAACGATGTAGTTTATCGTATTTAGACTATTAAAAAGAAAGTGAGGATTTATCCTTGATTGCAAAGCCTTCAGTTGGAATAGTGTCTTCAATTTTTTTTCTGTCTCGAGTTTATTTAATTCAACCTGAAGAGAGAGTATGTTTGCAAGTCCTTTTGCCATTTCAACATCAAAAGGTGTCATTGTGTTCCGCTCTTTTCTGTAGAGTTTGAGAACTCCAAAAACATTTTGAGAAGAATCTTTTAAAGGAACAACCACACCAGACATAAGTGGACATCCATTAACAGGACAACCAACATCAAATTCGTTTTTCATTAGAACTATTTTCCCGGTTTCCAATGCCTTTTGAGTGGAAGTTGTTAAAATTGGTGAAAGTTGTTTGTGGTGGTCGGAGCCTATCCCACTAAAGGCAAGTATCTTCTCTGTATCAGTTATACCTACCGCATCGAGGTTTGTATATTCAAGAATGACCTTTGCAGTCTCGTCTGCCGTTTCCGGGGTAAGACCTTTACTTAGTATAGGAAGTGTTTTCTCTGTAATTTTCAGAACTTTTTCAGCAGTAATTGCAGAGACAAGTTCCTTCTCCATAAAAGATACCTTAATTACCAGTAAAAACAATCCAACACCAACTGCATTTGCAGAAATCATTGGTCCTGAAACCTCTTTAATGAGGGTAAGTGCTTTATCGAAAGGCGGGGATATAAGAAGAACAAGAATCATATGAAAACTTTCAGCAAGAGCAGCAAAAATAAATCCCCAAAGCGGAGAGAAAAACTTTTCTTTCTTTCGGGTATAGAGGATACCTGCAAAAGTTCCGTTCAAAATGGTTGCAAGGGCACAAGAATTTGCTGTAAATCCACCAAGTGAAGCCCTGTGGACACCTCCCATAACACCAGCGATAAGCCCTACAATCGGTCCTCCAAAAAGCCCGCCTGTTATAGCGCCGATATCTCTAATATTTGCAATAGCATCGTGAGTTTGGATACCCAATAAAGTTCCGAGCATCGAAATTGCACCGAAAAATATCCCGAGGAGTATCTGTTTCTTGATGGATTGTTCGAGATTAAAAAGCGCTCTTGTGATTGGTGTCTGGCTTAATAAGAATGCAACAGTTATTATAACTGTAAGTGATTGAAACAACCATATATAAAGTGAAAATTTATTTAAATATAAGTTAACCATCTCTAAATTATACAAAAATATCCTATAATATGTAAATGAAAAAAATGCGCATAAAAGATATTGAGATTTTGAAGTTTACCTTTAATCCTCTCAGGACAAATTGCTACTTAATAAACTTAGATAACCAATCCATCGTAATAGATCCTTCCAATATGAGTGAAACAGAAACCGAAGAGCTCGTTTCAAATATAAGAAATTCAAATCTACACATATTCAATACCCACGGGCACTTCGACCACATCGCAGGAAATTCAGGGCTAAAAGAATTATTCAAGTATTCAAAAATTATAATTCACAAACTCGATTGTGAGAAACTTTTAGACCCAAAAAAGAATATGTCCTATCTTATGGAGAATGAAATCGTCTCTGAACCTGCGGATGTAGTGATTGATGAAGATTCCGAGTTTTCATTCGGTATCTTAAATTTGAAAGTTGTCCACACGCCCGGGCACACAAAAGGAAGTGTTTCAATTATTGGTGACGGTTTCGTTTTCACTGGCGACACGCTTCTTGAAGGGACTGTAGGTATTGCAAAGGAATACCCTCACGCATTCGAAGAATTAATAAGATCCATTAAAGAAAAACTTCTAATTCTGAATGATGACTTTATTGTGCTGGGTGGACACGGAGAGCCCTCGACAATCGGCGAAGAGAAGGCATTTAACCCCTTCTTAAGTTAGGCTTTGCAATTTTATAAAAGTTATTTAAAATATTGCGTATGAGAAAAATATTTGGAACAGATGGTGCAAGAGGCATTGCAAATGTAGAAATAACACCTGAGGTTTCGCTTCGAATTGGTGTTGCAATTGGAAAAATATTCTACGGAAACGGACCAATTCTCATAGGAGAGGACACCAGGCTTTCCTCAGAGATGATAAGACTTGCCCTTGCAACTGGCATAATAAGTGCATCAACTGATGTAACAATTGGCTTTGTTATGCCAACACCTGCAGTGTCCCTTCTTTTACGCATTATGAAGAATTTTTCTGCAGGAGCAGTTATTTCTGCCTCACACAATCCTATCGAATTTAACGGAATAAAAATCTTTAATAAAGATGGGTTCAAATTAAGCGATGAGAAAGAAGAAGAAATCGAAAGTCTTATTGATAAAGATATAGAAAGAAGCCCCGTAAATATAGGAAAGGTATTTTATGATGAGAGTATTAGAGACTTTTACATAGATTATATTTCTAAAAGATTTCCATTGAACCTATCTCAGGTTAAGATTGCGCTTGATTTAGCACACGGTGCAACTTATTACACAACCCCGCAAACCCTAAAAAAACTCAACGGGGAATTGTTCCCAATAAACGATACGCCCGATGGACACAGGATAAATGTTGAATGTGGCTCAACGCACCCTCAGGTTATATCGAAACATACATTAAAAGTAGGCGCTCATATTGGTATCTCACACGATGGAGATGGAGATAGGGTAATCCTATCAGATGAAAATGGAAGAATAGTTGACGGCGACGACATTATGGTGATCCTCGGAAGGCACTTTAAAAAGAAAGGCCTTCTTAAAAATAACACAATCGTTGGGACAGTTATGACAAATCTTGCAATAGAAAATGCCTTAAAGAAGGAGGGCATCAATTTTGTCCGTGCACCCGTTGGCGATAGGTATGTCCTAAAAAATATGTTAGAATATGGTGCAATTCTCGGAGGAGAACAATCCGGTCACATCATAAACTTGCTTGAAAGCGTTACAGGCGATGGTTTGATAACTGCTTTGAGCGTCCTTGAGGTAATGATAGAGGAGCAAAAACCTCTTTCGAAATTGGTGGAAGGGCTTGAAAGATTTCCACAAACCCTTGTGAATGCGAAAGTAAAGGACAAAAATGTCGTAAATGATGAAAAATTTAAGAAATTTGTGTCCGAGGTTGAAAAAGAATTAAAGAGCGGAAGAATACTTATAAGACCATCAGGCACTGAACCTGTCATACGTATAATGGTTGAAGGCGATAACGAAATAAAGATAAAAGATTTAGCAAATAAAATTAAAGAATTTTTGGAGGCATGAAATGTGCGGAATTGTAGGATACATAGGCGATAAAGAAGCACTTCCAATTCTTATAGACGGCTTAAAAAGGCTTGAATATAGGGGATACGACTCAGCAGGTGTTGCAATCCTTGGAGAGGATCTACAGGTTGTTAAAACAGCAGGAAGAATAAAAGACCTTGAAGAGAAACTTAAAGGAGTTGAAATAAAAGGACATCTTGGCATTGCCCATACACGCTGGGCAACACACGGAGTACCAAACGATATAAATGCACATCCTCACTACAGTGAAAGCAAAAATATCGTCGTTATCCATAACGGGATTATCGAAAATTACCTTGAATTGAAAAAGATGCTAATGAAAGAAGGAAAAACATTCAGGACAGAAACTGATACCGAAGTAATCGCCTACCTTATAGAAGAATTCTATGAAGGAGATTTACTCAAAGCAGTTCAGAAGGCAGTGTCAATGCTTGAAGGTTCGTATGCTCTTGCAATCTTAAGCAAAGAAGAGCCAAACCACTTCATTGCAGTAAGAAAAGATAGCCCTCTCATTGGTGGTATTGGTAAAGGCGAAAACTTTGTTGCATCAGATATCCCAGCAGTTCTACCATACACAAAGGATATAATTATCTTCGAAAACGGAGATATTGTTGATGTTTACAAGGACAGAATGGTTATATATGACAAAAATCTTAATATTGTAGAAAGACCAGTTCATAAGATCGATTGGGATATTACAGATGCCCAAAAAGGCGGATTCAAACACTTTATGTTAAAAGAGATTTTTGAAGAGCCAGACGTAATAGTCGAAGCAATGAGAGGAAGGATCAAAAACGGAAAAATTGAAGTAGAGGAACTTGACTTTGATAAGACATATTTACAAAGCATAAATCAGGTCTATTTTGTTGCATGTGGAACGGCATACCATGCAGGTCTTGTTGGTAAGTACCTTACAGAAAAGTATCTTGGGATACCTGCACAAGCAGAGGTTGCATCGGAATTCCGCTACAGATCACCTGTAATTGGCGAAAAGACACTTGTGTTTGTCGTAAGCCAGTCTGGTGAAACAGCAGATACACTTGCAGGGCTAAGGCTTGCAAAGGAGAACAAATCCAAAACAATTGGAATAGTAAATGTAGTAGGGTCTTCTGTTGCAAGAGAAGTTGATAAAGTAGTCTATATCCATGCAGGTCCAGAAATAGCAGTTGCATCTACAAAGGCATATGTTGCACAGGTTGAAGTTATAACACTTTCTATACTCCACCTTGCAAAGATTTTAGGAAAACTCGATAGCACACAGGAACAGAAGTTAGTTGCGGAATTCCTAAAACTTTCAGATTACGCAAAAGAAGTGCTTGATAATAAAGAAGAAATAGCAAGTTTTGTTTCAACAACAAAAAATATAGAAGAGACATTCTTTATAGGAAGGAATCTCGACTTTGCAGTATCATTGGAAGGTGCATTGAAACTGAAAGAGATTGCCTATGTTCATGCAGAAGGATATCCTGCAGGCGAACTCAAACATGGCCCCCTTGCTCTCATTACTCCAAACTCCCTCACAATTGCAGTCGATACCTACACACCTCTTTCAGATAAAACGATAAGCAATATAAAAGAGGTTAAGGCAAGGGGAGGCAAAGTCCTTGCAATAGCAAAGAAAGATAATGAACGCATTAAAGATGTTGCAGATTCTGTTTTCTATATCTCCCCTGTTTTAGATGACCTTTCCCCAATAGTTACCGTTATGCCATTGCAGCTTTTTGCTTACTATATGGCAGATGCAAGAGGGCTCGACATAGACAAGCCTCGAAATCTTGCAAAGTCAGTTACGGTTGAATAAGTTTTGTGAATGTTTTTGGAAGTTAAATTGAAGTAAGATGATTTTTTTGAAAAGTTAAGTGCTTTGCTATACAAGATTTGAAATTTCACGAATTTTTATATAATTTAAAAAATGGAAAATAAAGTTGGCGTACTTGTATTGCATGGATTTTTGGGCAATCTGAAAACGATTGATTACCAGGTTCAATTTTTTAGAACCCAGAGTTTTTTAGTCGAAGCACCATCTCTAAGAGGTCATAACACAGTTTACACAGACTTAGACAAGGTTAAATTCACCGACTGGATAGAAGACGCAGAGTCTGCATACAAAAACCTCTCATTAAAAGCAAATAAGATTTTTGTGTTTGGTCTCTCGATGGGAGGAGCGCTTGCACTTCACCTTGAAGCCCATCATCCTGAGATTTTAGGTGGAATCCTTGTGAACCATGCATTGAGTTTATACCCAAACTGGAAATTAAAATTTTTACCTATCATAAAATACTTTGTGAAATACATTTATTCCCCGGGAAGTGATATTAAGGATAAGACGCAAAAGAACCTTGCATACGACTACATACCAACAGGCGCACTCTTAGAGTTTTTGAGACTTATATCCCTTGCAAAAAAGGAGTTACCACTCGTAACTCAGCCTCAACTTATATTCAAGTCCATAGAAGACCATGTGATACCTCAAGACTCAGTTGAAATAACCTTAAAGAGTATCTTATCAAAACAAAAGGAGGTGGTATTTCTTAAAAACTCTTATCATGTTGCAACGGCAGACTTCGATAAGGACATAATCTATGAAAAGTCTCTTGAATTCATAAATAAGATCCTAAAGGAGGGCTAAATGGAAGAGAAAAAAGTTAAAAGATCAACAGACCTTCGCAAAATTTTTAAATTGGGAATGAGTTCCTTCTCTGATCAACTTTTCTGGGGCATTTATAACACAGATATTCCCATCATTGTGCAGGATATTTATAAATTATCAAACACCTTAACAGGATGGGTAATGAACATCGATAACATACTTGGTCTCATTCTTCTTACTCTCGTTGGAGCCCTTTCCGATAGGACTAATACAAAAATCGGTAAAAGGATGCCATATATATTAGGTGGATTACTCGGTGGAGCATTCTTCTTCTTTCTTATAGAGTTATTTGCGCACTTTACACTTCCATTTCCATTTGTATTTTTTGCAATATTTTTTGCAGTAACCTCAATGTCAATTCAAAGATCACCTACAATTGCCCTGATGGCAGATATAACACCTAAAGAGGATAGAGCAGTTGCAAACTCCATTATGAACCTTATGACAGGCATAGGCGGCATCTTTGGAATTCTTGTTGTTGGGATGATCTCCTCGAGAAACAGGCTCTCAGGATTCCTGGTTGCAAGTATTTTTATAGTCATTGGTGCGCTTGTAGTCTTCTTTTCAATTAATGAAAGAAGAGATGCTGTTTACTATTCAGAAGAGAATGTAGAAAAGTTTTCTATTAAAGAAACTGTAAAGTTGCTTTTTGCAAACAAGGATTTTTCTCTTATTGCCCTTCTATTTTCAGTTTTGTTTGGATGGATTGGGATAAACACAGTTGAAACCTTCTATACCGCCTATATGGCAATGGAATCGGGGCTTCCTTCAGTGCAGGGCGAGCAACTTGCGAAACTAAACCTTTCGATATTTTTTGTGACATTTATCCTATTTTCTATCCCTGCAGGATATCTCGGTAAAAAATACAAGAGGAAACTCCCAATGGCTGTAGGTCTATTTACCCTTATAATTATTTTCTACATTGTTCTTTCTACGAAAACTTACTCAATACATAAGTATCTTTTTGCACTCGGAGGTATTTTCTGGGACCTCTATATTGTTAACGCAATACCAACTGTAATTGACTTTGGCACAAAAGAAACACAGGGAACATTCACAGGCTTCTACTATCTTTTCTCACAAACAGCAAATATAATCGCTCCTGTCCTTGCAGGAACTTTTGCAGATATGTTCAAAACTAAATTTGTAATATTCCCAATTTCCGTTGTTGCTTTTGCACTCGCCTTTGTGTCGCTTCTATTTATGAAAAGAGTGCCGCTTGAAAATAACTAATTAAAGGCAATAACCAAATAAACCCTTGACAATAATTTAAAAATCTGTATTATTGTTAATAGTGGGGCTATAGCTCAGTTGGTAGAGCGCCTCCTTGGCGTGGAGGAGGTCAGGGGTTCGACTCCCCTTAGCTCCACCAAATTTTTTTATCATAAGAGGTGTTGCATGGAAAAAGAATACAACCCGAAAGAATTCGAAGAAAAGTGGTACAAATACTGGGAAGAAAATAAACTATTCAAAGCAGAGGATTTTTCCGAAAAGCCCAAGTTTTATATATTGGTAATGTTTCCGTATCCATCTGGGTCTGGTCTCCATGTAGGACACTGCAGAAATTACATACCCGCAGATACATACGCACGTTATAAGAGAATGCAGGGCTTTAATGTTCTTCACCCAATTGGATACGATGCATTTGGATTGCCCGCAGAAAACTATGCAATAGAACACGGCGTTCATCCAAGGGAATCCACCTATAAAAACATAGAAAACTTTAGAAGACAACTTAAGATGCTTGGTCTTTCTTACGACTGGGACAGGGAGTTTGCAACTTCAGACCCAGAATACTACAAGTGGACGGAGTGGTTTTTCGAACTCCTATTCAAGAGAGGACTTGCATATCAAGATAGAAGTTTCCAGTGGTGGTGCCCTCACTGCAAGACAGTCCTTGCAAACGAACAGATTATTGATGGAAAGTGCTGGCGCTGCGGGACACCAGTTGTAAAAAAAGAATTAAAAGAATGGTTTTTCAGGATTACACAATACGCAGATAAATTACTTGAAGGACTGGACAGGATTGACTGGCCAGAGCGAATTAAATCTATGCAGAGAAGCTGGATTGGTCGTTCTGAAGGAGCGGAGATTACTTTCAAAGCAATTGGTCCTGATGGAACTGAATACGACCTTCCAGTATTTACAACGAGAATAGATACTATCTTCGGTGTGACTTTCCTCGCAATTGCACCTGAACACCCTCTTGTAATGAAACTGACAAGAGAAGACAGGGCTGAAGAGGTTAAGAAATATATCGAGGAAGCCCTAAGAAAATTTGAAACTGACAGGCTTTCAACAGAAAAGGAAAAGACGGGTGTCTTCACTGGATGTTTTGCAAGGAATCCATTTACAAACGAACTCGTCCCAATATATGTTGGCGATTATGTAGTCTATTCATACGGGACAGGTGCAGTTATGGGCGTCCCCGCTCACGATGAAAGAGACTTCCAATTTGCAAAAAAACACAATCTCCCTATAAAAGTGGTAATCTCAAAAGATGGCAAAGAAGTAAGTGAACTTAACGAAGCCTTCACTGAAGATGGTATACTAATAAACTCAGGGGAATTTTCTAATCTTACATCTGAAGAAGCACGTAAAAGAACGACCAGATATGCAGAAGATCATGGTTTTGGAAAAGGTGTTGTCAGATACAAAATTAGAGACTGGCTTATTTCAAGACAGAGGTACTGGGGTGCACCAATTCCTATTATCCACTGCCCAGAACACGGCGCAGTCCCCGTGCCTGAGGAAGATTTACCAGTCCTTCTGCCAGACGAAGTTGACTTCTCTCCAAGAGACACTGGAGAATCTCCTCTTGCAAACGACCCTGACTTTGTCAATACCACATGCCCTATTTGTGGAAAGCCATCCAAAAGAGAAACTGACACCCAAGATGGTTTTGCATGTTCTTCCTGGTATTTCTTAAGATACGCAGATCCTCACAACGACAAGGCACCTTTTGACAGGGAAAAAGTTAAATACTGGCTTCCTGTTGACCTTTACATAGGTGGTGCAGAACATGCCGTTATGCATTTGCTGTATGCTCGTTTCTATACAAAAGTAATGTACGATGCAGGTCTTATAGACTTCGATGAACCATTTAAGAAACTATTAAACCAGGGAATGATTTTGGGTGCAGACCACCAGAAGATGAGTAAATCCCGAGGAAATGTAGTAAATCCAGATGATGTTATCAAAGAATACGGTGCAGATACACTAAGAGCCTATATACTTTTTATTGGGCCTCTTGATACAGACGCACCCTGGAGTACCGAAGGGATAAATGGAGTTAACAGGTTTATTAAGAGAATATGGAACCTGTTTGTTCAGTTAGAGGGAGTAAATCCTGACAAGGAAAAGCCTGTCGAGAAAGATATCGAATTAATGACAGATAAGATGATAGTAAAGATTACCGAACAGGTTGAAAGATTCAAGTTTAATACAATGATAAGCAGTTTTATGGAGTGGCTCAATTTCCTCTACAAGGTTGTCCAGGACGATCCTGAAGTTATGGAGACAAAAGCATTTAGAGAGGCAGTTCTAACATTCCTTATAATGATTGCACCCGCAACACCGTTTGTTGCAGAAGAACTCTACCACAGACTTGGATTCAGTGAAAGCATACATACAAAATCATGGCCCAAGCCAAAAGGAATATACAAAGAAGAATATTCAACGATAATAGTCCAGGTTAACGGTAAGTTAAGAGACAAGATTGAAGTTCCCGTTGGAAGTGAACTTGAAGATATACTTGATTTAGTTAAAAAATCTGATAAAATAGCAAGGTTAGGCATTGATTTTGATAAAGCAAAATATGTTTTTGTAAAAGACAAATTAATAAATATTGTTGCTTAGGAGGATAAAATGGCACAACCAAAAAAGAAGACAACGCATTCAAGAAGCAGGATGAGGAAAATTAAAGAAAAACTTGACCCATTAAATCTTGTCGAGTGTCCTCACTGCCACAACCTCATTCCTCCGCATAAAGTTTGCCCTTACTGCGGATACTATGAAGGAAAAGAGGTTGTAAAGATCGAGGCAAAAGAGAAATAGACCTTTCTTTCTGATGACAGAGAGAACCTTAGAGAAGGCATTAAAGGAAAGAATTGATGCCTTTGAGAAAATTTTAGGGCGGAAGATCCCAAAGAAGTGCAGGGAAACATTTATAACTTCGATAACTCACTCCTCTTTCTCGGGAGAGCACAAGAATTATCGCTCAAACGAGAGGCTTGAGTTTCTGGGTGATTCCGTCCTTTCTCTTTCTATTACCCATTATCTCCTCTGCACTTATAAAGACCTGAGTGAAGGGGAATTGTCACGAAAAAGGGCTTATCTTGTCTCAGAAAAAAGCCTTTCCAGGAAAGCAGAAATAATTGGCCTTGGTGATTTAATACTTTTTGGAAAGGGAGAGGATAAAAGCGGTGGTAAATTCAAAGAGGCGATTTTAGCCGACGCCTTTGAGGCACTTGTTGCAGCAATATTTCTCTGTTTTGGATTTGAAGAGGCAGAAAAATTTATTACGAATATCTTTAAAACCGAGCTTGAAAATGCAGCCCACATTGAAACCGTTGATGCAAAAACAAAACTCCAGGAAACGCTTCAAAAAGTCATGCACAAAGTGCCAGAATACAGGATCGTAAAAGAAGAAAAGATTGACGACAAGAAATACTTCGTAGCAGAAGTAAGAATTAATGGAAAAGTTTTAGGAACAGGAAAAGGCAAAACAAAGAAAGAAGCTGAAGAAAATGCAGCAGAGGTTGCACTAACAAATGAATATATTAAAGATATTGAAAAATCTTCTCAATAATAACGATTTCTCCATTGAAGAAGTCGAGGAGCTTTTGATATCCAAAAATTTTGGCGTAAAATTCACAGAAGACTTTATAAGCAGGCTCAAAGAAGAACATACTGATGATTACCTAACGCTTTTTAAAAAACTCATTTACGAGGCATTTTCAAATGTAGATCCGAAAGTAAATATCGGGACAAGCAAGCCCACTGTTTTTATGTTTGTAGGTTCAAACGGCTCAGGAAAGACTACAAGCATTGCAAAGGTTGCAAACTATTACAAGAATAGAGGCTTTAAAGATATCCTTCTTATTGCAGGCGATACATTCAGGTCTGGGGCAACAGAACAACTTTCAATCTGGGCAGAGCGCTTAAATGTTCACATAGTAAAGGGAAAGCCAAATGCAGACCCTGCAAGCGTTGTATTTGACGGACTTTCCAAAGAAGGCAATTACGACTTGATACTTATTGATACCTCTGGAAGGGTTGAGACAAATGAAAATCTCTTAAAAGAACTTACAAAAATCGAAAAAGTTATTTTAAATAAAATTGGCAAAATCGATGAAGTCTTTCTTGTCCTCGACAGCCTCACAGGATTAAATGCATTCAGTCAGATGGAAGCATTTATTAAATCAATAAGCGTTACGGGTATAATCCTTACAAAATTTGATTCGAATAGCGCACCTGGAGTTGTTGTTCCAATTGTTCAAACTTACAAGATACCTGTTAAGTTTCTTGGAACAGGCGAAGAGATAAATGACCTTGAAGAATTTTCAATTGATCGATACATTCAAAAACTGACGGGAGGTACAAAATGAAAGAATTAACACCAAGAGAAAAGAAACTTGTAAAAAAAGCAAGAGTAAAAGAACTTCTTGAAGTTTACACAAATCTCCTTACAGATAAGGAAAGAAAAATACTCACACTTTATACTGATCCAGCACTCACTGGCGCGGCAATTGCAAAAAAACTTAAAGTCTCAAGGCAGGCAGTGCATGACCACATAAGACGTGGTATAAACAAAATGGAAAGGTGTGAAGCAAAGTCGAAGTTGTTAGAAAAGAAGAGGAAAAAAGTAAAAATTATATTCGAAATTGAAGGCATTTTATCCAGGAAAGAGCTTACTGAAGAGGATATCCAAAAATTGAACAAACTTTTTTCAGTCCTAAAAGAGTTGGATTAGGAGGCGCACCATTTTCGAATCTCTTAAGGAAAGCATAAATTCAATCTTTAAGAAACTCCGTTCTAAGGGGCATTTAAGCGAAGAAGACATTAAGGGAGCCCTTAGAGAAATTCGCCTTGCCCTATTGGAAGCAGATGTAAACTATAAGCTTGTAAAAGAAATTACTGATAGGGTTGAGAAAAAAGCAAAAGAGCAAAAAGTATTGGATAGCTTTACTCCTGCAGAACAAATACTCTCTATTTTATATTCCGTCCTTGTTGAATATGTAGGCACTTCTGAAAAATTAGACCTTAGAGGAGGAAATAATTTCATAATCCTTGTAGGCTTACAGGGTAACGGAAAGACAACAACAGCAGCAAAACTCGGATACTATCTTAAAAATAAAATGCACTACAACCCTATCCTTGTCCCATTTGATTTCAAAAGGCCAGCAAGTTTCGAGCAACTCATTCAACTTGGAAAGGCAAACAATATCCCCTATCTTGATTTAAGAAACGAAACAAATATAGAAAAGGCACTTTCAAAAATTGAGCCCTATATGCAGGAGAACAACTACAATATTGCAATTATTGATACCGCTGGACGAAAAGAAATTGACGCCTCTCTTATGAAGGAGTTAAAGTTAATAAATGACTACTTCGATAAGAAAGAGACGCTTATGGTTATGGATGTAACCATAGGACAAACTGCGCTGGATATAGTAAAAGGTTTCAAAGAATACCTTGATATAACAGGAGGAATATTCACGAAATTTGATTCATCTGCAAAAGGCGGAAGCGTTCTCTCGTTTAGATATGTTACAGGAAGCCCTGTAAAGTTCGTTGGGACTGGAGAAAAAATTCAAGATCTCGAAGTTTTCGATGGAGATGCCCTTATATCGAGACTTGTAGGAAGAGGTGATCTGAAAGGGTTGTTTGAAAAAGCACAGGAAGCAATATCCCTTGAAGAGAGCGAGAAAATCACAAAAGACTTTGAAAGCGGCAAATTCGATCTTAACGATCTCAAAGTCCAACTCGAAAGCATCTTGAAGATGGGTGGAATTTCTAAAGTTTTCTCAATGCTTCCAAATTTCGGCAATGTGAAAATTCCAAAAGAATACGCAGATGAAAAAGCCCTGAGGAGAATGATTGCAATAATAAACGCTATGACAAAGGAAGAAAGGGCACATCCTGAAATTATTAACGCCTCGAGAAAAGAAAGAATAGCAAGAGGCACGCACGTAAGCAAGGCGGAAATAAATCAACTTTTAAAGAACTTTGAAAATTTCAAAAAGTTGTCAAAAAATCTCAAGAATTTGGACCTTTCAAGATTCAAGTTTTAGAGACATCAATTGTTACTCTATTTATTAAGTAACTTGATAGTATTATAAGCGCACCACCAGCAATAGCAAAAGGTGTAAGCGTCTCTCTAAGAAAAATCGTTCCATACAAAGTAGAGAAGAATGGCACAAGATAACCTATGAAAGATGCCCTTCCTGCACCAAATTTCGATATTGCATAGAAGAAATATGCATAACCAAAACCATTTAAAACAACGGATGCAAAAAGAAGCGCCAAAACTGAGTTAACATTTAGGATTGGCTTTGTTACATTAAACATTGGTATTGAAAAAAGTGAAAAAATAAAACCAAACAGCATAAGATAAAAAGAAGAGGTAAAAGCATCCATAAACTCAGAAACTTTTTTAAGAAGAATTACGCCAATTGCATACGAAATAGAAGCGCACGCAATTAACAGAAGATTGAGGATATGCACTGAAACTTTAGCATTTACGAACTCATTAAAGAATATAAGGAACACTCCCAAAAATCCTAATAGAAAATATGGAATTAATTTATAGTTGAGTTTCTCGTTTGCAAATACAATAGACAATATCAACGTAAAGATAGGAGAACTTGCAAGCATCAAAGAAGCAATATAACTTGGAACAGTTCTTTCTCCGAAAGAAATAAAAACCTGAGGAAGGAAAGTGTCAAAAAAGCCGCAAGTAAAACAAAAATTACCGCAGACTTTACAAACACAATCCTCTTTTCCAAGATAAATTTCAAGATGAAAAATATTGATATTGCACCAATAAGTAGTTTAAGCGAAACAAAAAGTATGGGATGAAAACTCTGGATCGCAACTTTAATGAGAACATAATCCGATCCCCAAAGCAATGCAAGGACAAGTATGTTTAATGCAAAATTTTCTTTAAACCTTTTTATTTTTGTCATTCAGAAAATTATACAGAAAAATAGACGATTTTAAAATCACAAAAATAAAAAAAGCCCTGGCAGCGTCCTACTCTCCCGCACCGTCACCAGTGCAATACCATCGGCCCTGAAGGGCTTAACTTCCGTGTTCGGAATGGGAACGGGTGTTTCCCCTTCGGTATGGCCACCAGAGCAAAAGGATTGTACCTTCAAAACTGCATGGGGTATAGTAAGTCCTCGACCTATTAGTACCCGTCAGCTAAACGCATTGCTGCGCTTACACCTCGGGCCTATCAACCTCGTAGTCTACGAGGGGTCTTACTCCTTGCTTGCGCAAGGATGGGAGGTCTAATCTTGGGGTAGGCTTCGCGCTTTAGATGCTTTCAGCGCTTATCCAGTAGAGACTTAGCTACCCAGCTCCTGCCCCTGGCGGGACAACTGGTCCACCAGCGGTCTCCTTCCCGGGGTCCTCTCGTACTACCGGGAAACCCCCTTCAAACCTCCTACGCCCGTAGCGGATTAGGACCGAACTGTCTCACGACGTTCTGAACCCAGCTCACGTACCGCTTTAACCGGCGAACAGCCGGACCCTTGGGACCTTATCCAGCCCCAGGATGCGATGAGCCGACATCGAGGTGCCAAACACCGTCGTCGATGTGAACTCTCGGACGGCATCAGCCTGTTATCCCCGGGGTAGCTTTTATCCGTTGAGCGACGGCGCTTCCACACGCCACCGCCGGATCACTAAGCCCCACTTTCGTGTCTGTTCGACCCGTCGGTCTACGCAGTCAAGCTCCCTTATGCCTTTACACTCAATGGCTGATTTCCAACCAGCCTGAGGGAACCTTTGGGCACCTCCGTTACTTTTTAGGAGGCGACCGCCCCAGTCAAACTGCCCGCCTGACATTGTCCTCCCGCCCGATTAGGGCAAGGAGTTAGAACTTCAGCATACCAAGTGTGGTATTCCACCGGCGGCTCCCCCAGAGCTGGCGCCCTGGGTTCTCAGCCTCCCACATATCCTATACATGGTATACCGAAGTTCAGTATCAGGGTACAGTAAAGCTCCACGGGGTCTTTCCGTCCTGCTACGGGTAGGCCGCGTCTGCACGACCACCGTTATTTCACCGAATTCCTCTTCGAGACGGCGCTCAGATCGTTACGCTTTTCATGCGCGTCGGAACTTACCCGACAAGGTATTTCGCTACCTTAGGACCGTTATAG
>Ga0081479_113736_pt1 | contig 85396 bp, 78 predicted proteins | sample MamHotmetagenome_FD_70984 | JGI IMG/M metagenome (GOLD analysis project Ga0081479, IMG submission 70984) | Hot spring cone microbial streamer communities from Mammoth Hot Spring (Liberty Cap Streamers), Yellowstone National Park, USA - T=72 v2... | ecosystem: Environmental > Aquatic > Thermal...
GCCCCAACAGACTGCAGTATTTCGTGATCGCCGCCGTCAACGTGGTCTTCCCGTGGTCAATATGTCCCATCGTCCCCACGTTCAGATGCGGCTTCGTCCGTTCAAACTTTTGCTTCGCCATAGAAGAACTCTCCTTCTCGAAAAAGACTATACTTTGAGGATTGACTGCGCCACCGTTTCAGAGACGGGGGCGTAGTGATCAAATTCCATAGAGAATACACCACGGCCTTGCGTGGCTGAGCGTAGCTCCGTGGCATAACCGAACATTTCGCCTAACGGCACCATCGCACGAACCGCCTGCGCATTTCCAGGGCGCACTTCAATCCCCTGAATGCTGCCGCGGCGGCTGTTCAACTGCCCGATGACATCCCCAAGATATTCCTCGGGCACCACCACTTCGACTTTCATGATCGGCTCCAGCAAAACAGGCGCTCCCTTCTGGATGCCTTCTTTGAAGGCCATGGAGGCCGCCATCTTGAAGGCCATTTCGCTGGAATCCACCTCATGGAAAGAACCATCGAAGAGCGTGACCTTTACATCCACCACCGGATAGCCGGCCATGACACCGCTTTCTGCCGCCTCGCGAATTCCCTTCTCTACCGCCGGGATGAACTCTCGCGGGATCACGCCGCCGACGATTTTGTCCTCAAAAATGATCCCGCCCCCAGGCGCAGCGGGTTCCAGCGAGATCACCACATGCCCATATTGTCCACGCCCGCCGGTCTGCTTGACGTAACGATGTTCGACGCGCGGCACGGGGCGGGTGATCGTCTCGCGGTAAGCGACGCGCGGGCGCCCAACATTGGCCTGCACCCGGAACTCGCGCACCAGACGATCCACGATAATATCCAGGTGCAGCTCACCCATGCCCGAAATGATGGTCTGACCGGTGTTCTCATCCGTGCGAACGCGGAAGGTGGGGTCTTCTTCCGCCAGCTTGCGCAAAGCCTCACCCATCTTATCCTGATCGGCGGAGGTCTTCGGTTCGATAGCCACCGAGATCACCGGTTCGGGGAAGGAAATGCTTTCCAGCACGATCTTGCGGGATTCGCTGCAAAGCGTATCCCCGGTGAAGGTATCTTTCAAGCCGAGCACAGCCCCAATATCCCCGGCGCGGACTTCGGTAATATCTTCGCGACGGTCTGCGTACATTCGCAGCAGGCGCCCGATCCGCTCACGCTTTCCTTTGGTGGAATTCAGCACCATCTGCCCCTGCGTGATCACGCCCGAATATACGCGGAAGTAGGCCAGACGTCCAACATAAGGGTCGGTCACGATCTTGAAAACAAGAGCACTCAAAGGTGCATCATCGCTGGCTGGAAGTTCAACGATCTCCTCCGGGTTATCGGGGTTGGTGCCGCGCACCGCAGGAATATCCACCGGAGAGGGGAGATAATCCACCACCGCATCCAGAAGCGGCTGCACACCCCGATTGCGCAGCGAGGAACCGCAGAAAACCGGGGTTGCCTTGCCGGCGATGACCGCACGGCGCAATGCGGCCTTAAGCTCAGGGATCGTGATCTCTTCCCCTTCGAGGAATTTGATCGTCAGTTCATCATCCAGTTCTGCGATCCGCTCCACGAGCTGCGCTCGCGCTTCTGCTGCTGCTTCTCGCAGTTCAGCAGGGATCTCCGTCACCCGCGGCTCGCGTCCAAGCTCATCATCCCAATAAATCGCCTTCTGCTCCAGCAAATCCACAACGCCGCGGAAAGAAGATTCGACACCGATCGGCAATTGCATCTGGATAGGGTTGGCGCCGAGCCGATCACGAATGCTCTGAATCGAGCGTTCATAGGAGGCGCCGACGCGATCCATTTTGTTGACGAAGCAGATGCGCGGCACGCCATAGCGGTCGGCCTGTCGCCAAACCGTCTCACTTTGAGGCTCCACCCCTTGCACAGCATCAAAGATAACCACGCCACCATCCAGAACGCGCAGGGAGCGTTGCACTTCGGCGGTAAAGTCAATATGTCCGGGGGTATCAATCAGGTTAATCTGATACCCCTTCCATTCTGCCGAAACCGCCGCCGACACAATGGTAATGCCGCGCTCACGCTCCTGTACCATCCAGTCTGTAACCGTCGTTCCCTCATCCACAGAACCGAGTCGGTGGGTACGACCGGTATAGAACAGGATACGCTCGGTGGTGGTGGTCTTACCGGCGTCAATGTGGGCAATAATCCCGATATTCCGATAACGCTCTAAAGGATACACTCGTGCCATTTGCTTTCCTGCACCGCCAGACTAAATTCTGAAATGTGCAAAGGCGCGGTTGGCCTCCGCCATCTTATGGGTTTCATCACGCTTACGAATTGCATTCCCGGTCTCATTGGCCGCATCTATCAGCTCTGCAGCCAGTTTTTCGGAGAAGGATTTGCCGCTGCGCTGGCGCGCGGCTTCCAGAATCCAGCGGATGGCCAGCGTCAAACGGCGATGAGGAGGAACTTCCATGGGGACCTGATAGGTAGCACCGCCCACGCGACGCGGGCGAACTTCCATGATCGGGGCAGCATTTTTGAGCGCCTGGTCAAAAACCTCCAGCGGATTTTTGCCGGTTTGCTGCTCGATCCGATCCAGAGCCTGATAGACCAGGCGCGTGGCAAGGGATTTCTTGCCGCGCTTCATCACGTGATTGATCATCGCCGAAACCGTCACGCTGTGATAGCGCAAATCGGGTTGAATGGGACGTCGTTCAGGAGTACCACGTCGCATAACACACTCCTATTTCTTGCCTTTGGCCGGGGTAGCCGCTTTGCCGGTCGCCTGACCTGGCTTCGGGCGTTTTGCGCCGTACTTCGAGCGTCCCTGCTTGCGATTTTCTACCCCTTTGGTATCCAGGGTACCGCGCACAATGTGGTAGCGCACGCCCGGCAGGTCCTTCACACGGCCACCGCGCACCAGCACAACCGAGTGCTCCTGAAGATTATGACCCTCTCCAGGGATGTAGGCCGTGACTTCGATCCCGTTGCTCAGGCGCACGCGGGCGATCTTACGCAAGGCCGAGTTCGGCTTCTTGGGGGTCATGGTACGCACGACCGTGCACACGCCTCGCTTTTGGGGCGCCCCTCCGGGAACGCGAATACGCCGCTGCGTCTTCGAGTTGAAGATATACTGCAGCGCCGGCGCCTTGCTTTTAACTTTCTTGGTCTTGCGACCCTTGCGAATGATTTGATTAATCGTCGGCACAGTTCCTCCAGAAAAACCTTTTCGTGAGTTCTTCATTTAGACACTCAAATGAGGCCATCAGAATCCCACAGGATGGCCTCACTTGATGATTAACGCAAGGCAAAATTGCCTGGGCGGTGACGAAGGCCGATTTTAACACCGATCCTGTCAAACGTCAAGTTAAATGCCCAGTTCCTCGCCCAATCCCAGGAGGCCGGTTTCGATCTTCGGCGGGCGTGTCCTCTCATCCTCTTTCCCAAAGCGGATCACCTCGCCGCTTTCCGTAATCGCTTCGACCGCCAACCCCAGGCTCTGTAGCTCTTTCACCAGCACCTTGAAAGAAGCCGGCAGACTGGGTTCTTCAATCGGCTCACCCTTGACAATGGCCTCAAACGTGCTGATTCGGCCATGTACATCATCGGATTTGACGGTAAGCATTTCCTGCAGCGTATAGGCCGCCCCATAGGCCTCCAGCGCCCAGACTTCCATTTCACCAAAGCGCTGCCCACCAAACTGGGCCTTACCACCCAGGGGCTGCTGTGTGACCAGGCTGTATGGCCCGGTGGAACGAGCATGTACTTTGTCTTCCACCAGGTGATGTAACTTCATGATGCCCATCACGCCGACCGTAACCGGTTGATCGTAAGGCAGGCCGGTTTTCCCATCCCGCAAAATCTGCTTCCCCAGGAGTGGAATGGGGATACCGGTCTCCTTCATAATCTCTTGCGCCTGCGCATCCAGGTTGTCATCCTGTGGCTCGTACCCCATAGATTGAATCCACAGCCGCAAGCAGGCGCGACGGGCCTCCTGATCAGAACGGGCGCGGTGGTTAAAATCGCTTTCCTCAAGCGGCAGGAAGATCAGGTCGGGATCGTAGCCATGGCTACGCACCCACTCCCGCGCCGCGGCCAGACGGGCATTGCTCAGTTCGCGCAGGGAATAGACATCATATCCCAACGGCCCAAGCATTTGCTCCAGGTAGAGCTGACGCACTTCGTCGTCATCGCGCAGCGTGCGGGTGTCATAGCCAATTTGTTTGAGCCATTCCCACCCCGCTTTTGCCACTTCTTTCCAGGCTTCATCTACCAGCCATGCCCGCGCCAGCTCGGCCTCGATCTCTGTCTCCGTGGCGCCATCGAACACCGGCGTAATGGCGCGGAAGTTCAGACGTTTGGCCGCCCATCCCAGGTGCACTTCCAGCACCTGACCGATGTTCATACGACCAGGAACACCTAAGGGATTGAGAATAATATCCACCGGCGTTCCGTCTTCGAGGAAAGGCATATCCTCCACCGGCACTACCTTTGAGACCACCCCTTTATTCCCATGTCGGCCGGCCATCTTATCGCCGGCGGTGATCTTGCGGCGCTGCGCCACCGAGACACGTACCATCATTTCGACCCCCGGCGCCATTTCGACATCATCGTCGCGGGTGAAGACTTTGACATCCACCACCTTCCCGCGTTCCCCGTGTGGCATACGCAGGGAAGTGTCTTTGACATCGCGCGATTTCTCACCGAAAATGGCGCGCAGCAGGCGTTCCTCAGGGGTCAGCTCTTTTTCACCTTTCGGCGTAATCTTTCCAACCAGGATCGAATTCGGCCCCACTTCAGCACCGATGCGGATAATCCCGCGCTCATCCAGGTTACGGATGGCATCCTCACTGACGTTGGGAATATCCCGCGTGATCTCTTCAGGGCCGAGTTTGGTGTCGCGCGCTTCGACCTCGTGCTTTTCGATGTGCACAGAGGTAAAGTAGTCTTCCTGCACCAGACGCTCCGAGATCAGGATAGCGTCCTCAAAATTACCACCTTCCCACGAAAGGAAAGCGACGACCACGTTTTGCCCAAGCGCCAGTTCGCCGCCTTCTGTGGAGGAAGAATCAGCAATCACATCCCCCTTGCGGATGCGCTGCCCTTTGACCACTGCCGGACGCTGGTCAATGCAGGTGCTCTGATTGGAACGCTGGTACTTCCGCAGGTTGTAGACGCGAATCCGTCCATCATGGGTGCGAACCGTGATGCTGCGCCCGGTGACCGAGAGCACTTCGCCATCTTCTTCGGCCACAACGACCTGGCCGGAATCCAGGGCTGCGTATTTCTCGATCCCGGTGGAAACCAGGGGCACTTCCGGACGTAGCAAAGGCACTGCCTGCGCCTGCATGTTCGATCCCATCAGCGCGCGGTTGGCATCATCATGCTCCAGGAAGGGGATCAAGGCCGCGCTGATGCCCACCACCTGATGAGGGGCCACATCCATGTAATCAATATTCTCCGGGCGGTTGAACACGAACCCGGAATGATAGCGACAGGAGACGCGAGGACGTACGAATTCCCCATGTTCGTTCAACGGGGCATTCGCCTGCGCAATCACATATTTATCCTCAGCATCCGCTGAAAGATAATCAACCTGCGTGGAAACATACGGAACAATCGGAATTTCCCCTGGCAGGCGCGAGATGCGTTCAAAGATTTCTTCCGTGATACGCTCACCATCCCGAAGGATCAATTCGCCACTTTGAGGGTCCATCAGATCGCCGCGCACGGCCCGGCCAATCAACCGACGATCTGTGGCAGGCAGTTGCTTAATCACCCGGCGATAGGGCGTTTCGATGAAGCCGTATTCATTGACACGGGCATAGGTCGCCAGTCGCCCGATCAAACCAATATTTGGACCTTCAGGGGTCTCAATGGGGCAGATACGGCCATAGTGGGAGTGATGCACATCGCGCACATCGAAGCCTGCCCGTTCGCGTCGCAGACCGCCGGGGCCGAGGGCGGAAAGCGTCCGCTTGTGGCGCAGCTCAGACAGCGGATTGGTCTGATCCATGAACTGGGAGAGCTGGCTGGTGCCATAAAATTCGCGCAGCGCCGCCACCAGCGGGCGGATGTTGATCAGGTTGATCGGCGTTGGGGTATCCGTTTTGAGGGACATCCGCTCCTTGATCACGCGCTCCATGCGTCGCAAACCGATGCGCATTTTGTTTTGCACCAGTTCTCCCACCGTCTTGACGCGGCGATTCCCCAGGTGGTCAATATCATCAGGGGGTTGCACACCATTGTTGATCTGGATCAAGCGGCGCACCAGGCGCAAAATATCTTCTTTGGTGATGGTGCGATGCTCAATGGGAACATCCAGATCAAGCTTCTGGTTCAGCTTGTACCGGCCCACGCGTTCGAGATCGTAGTGCCGTTGATCGAAAAGCTGTTCCTCCAGGAACTGACGGGCATTTTCAAGGGTTGCAGGATCGCCCGGACGCATCCGCTTGAAGAACTCCAGCAAGGCCGCTTCTGCAATCGTCAGGCCACCGGAAAGGTCCCACTCCGGCTCCTGCTTCATCGTCGAGGCGATAAACATGCGCTCCGGGTTGTTATCCACATCCTGGAACAGAGAAAGCAGCTCCTCATCCGAGCCGGTCTTGAGAGGCGAATTGGGGCGTCCATCGTTTACCGCAGCCAGCGCGCGCAGAAAAATGGTGATGGGGATGGTGCGCTTGCGGTTAAACTTCAGAATGATGTAATCGGCTTTTCGCGTCTCGAATTCCATCCAGGCCCCGCGGTCGGGGATCAGCTTGGCCATTGCCTGGGGACGTCCGGTGGAGCGGTCAATGGGGGCCTCGAAATAGACACCCGGCGAACGGATCAACTGGGAAACAACCACGCGCTCCGTGCCGTTGATGACAAAGGTGCCCTTCGGGGTCATTTCCGGAAATTCGCCCAGGAAGACATCCTGCTTGATCGGCTCAGGCACTTCGGGGCCGGCCAGAAGCACCGAGACATAGAGCGAAGAGGCATAAGTCAGATCGCGTTCAATGCATTCCTCTACCGAGTACTTGGGAGGTTCAAACCAGTATTTCAATCCCCATTGCTCCGCTTCCGGCGTGCGGCTGGGGAAGTAGAGCTTCATGCCTTTATTGTAGGATTCAATCGGAGTAATCTCATCGAAAAGCTCGGCCAACCCTTCCCGCTTGAGGCGCTGGAAAGAATCCAGTTGGACCTCGATGAGTTTGGGAAGGTTAATCACACTGTGAATACGAGCATAATTTTTGACGGGCAAACGCGCCATGTCTTTCTCCTGAGAAGAATTAAAAAAGACAGTTTCCGTCTCCCTGTAGACGGCAGATGGGCAAAGGTAGATTATACTACAATTTTTGAGGGGGAACGCAAGAAAAATGGGGGTTACTGTATCTTTCGTTCAGGAAATTCGCAGCGCGTCGCCCGAAAGCCATGAAAAACCCTCCGCCTCCTGTCATTGCGAGCGCAGCGCATGTCCCGAGCGCAGCGTGGGGAAAGCAATTTCCTGGCCGATAGGGGGATTGCTTCGCCGCCTGCGGCAGCTCGCAATGTAACGGTAGAAAATTTTCTACCGCAACAAAGATGGCAGTGGGGAGGGTGGTTACTTTCGTTCTCAGAATTTCCTGAAGGAAAGATACACTACCAAATGGGGAGAGCGTCACAGTTTTGGGAACTCCCTCATGCATCTGCCGGTAAAAGATGAGGTCTATTGTTGATCCATTGTTCAGGCCATACCGTCAACGAATTTTTCTAACGAATAAACGAATATGCCTTCCCCCTCGTTGACAGTATCCCCCCACAGGTCGGAAAGCCTGGGCTATACAATTACTCCACGGTCTATCGTCCACCGTCCACTGTCCACTCCGCGGTCTGCTGTCCGCCGTCCGCGGTCTGGATTAATTCGTTTCCCTATTCGTTGACGGTTCCCCCTACGAAGCCAGTGGCTCTCTTTGCCTGACAGGATGCCCCCAATGCGATATGCTCTCCCTACCCAGAAATATCCAGGAGCAAAGTTGTGGTATACTGATTCCATAACCTGGGAAAGGAAATATCACTATGGATGATCGGATTACCGTTATCGAAGGTCCCCCACCCGTTTTTGAAGTGGTGCAGGATGGTTGGGCAATGAGCCTGTGGGAAGGTGTCCGGCCTGTCGCTCCGGCGGTGACTCGTCTGCGCACCTTTAACGGCGCATCCCTGGTGGAGCGATGCTATCGTGCCTGGCATAATCAACAGGCGATCCACCTGTATTACCGCGACGAGATGGGATTGGAGCAACGCGCCCCGATCCTTGCAGCCCGTTATGTTACCACGCCCGATGGCGATGTGCTCATCCTGGTCGTCGCCCTTGAACCCGAAGAACTCCAGTTTGAGTCGAACTTCGGTGATGAGGGGGAGGATGAACCGTTTGACGAAGGTTAGACAAAAAAGCGAGCAGTATCTCAGAGCCGGTGAGATGATGCAATGAGCGTTCTCCTCTCCGATCTTCAAGATGGCATCTTCACGCTCACTTTCAATCGGCCAGAACGTGCCAATGCCTTTAACCTGGCCTTGATCAAAGCCCTGCAAGAGGCACTGCGACGCGCCGCCGCTGAGGATACTGTTCGATGTGTGGTTTTGATGGGAAATGGGAGGGCATTTGGAGCCGGTCAGGATTTAGAAGAAATTCAGGCCGCTGCGGGCACCTCCATTCGCGAACACTTACAGCAAACCTACAATCCGCTGATCTTGCAACTTCGCCATCTCGAAAAACCTGTCCTGGCAGCGATTCATGGGGCTTGCGCCGGGGCCTCCCTGGGCGTTGCGCTGGCCTGCGATCTGCGCATTGCGGCTGCCGGGACGCGTTTCGTCGTCGGGTTCAATGGCATTGGCCTGGTGCCAGATTCTGGGGTATCGCTTTTCCTCCCCTTGATGCTCGGTTTGGGGCGCGCCACCTGGTTGACCTGGAAGAACGAGCCTTTCTCCGCAGAACAGGCCCTGGAATGGGGCATTGTGCAGAAAGTGGTACCACCCGAAGAACTGGGCGCAGCGGCGCGCGAAATCGCTCAACAGTTGATAGAAGGCCCCCAAAAGGCCTTTGCATTGACCAAACGCGCCTTCAACCGGGCCGTGTTCGCTCACCTGGAAACCATCCTCGATTACGAAGCGCACCTCCAGGAGATCGCCGCTCGCGACCCCGAACATCTACGGCGGGTACAACTTTTCCTCGAGCGCCGAAAAAACGCCTAAAAATCAGGCTCGTTTCACCACCAAGAACAAAACGATCTCTCGACCACCTGACCGCTGGGGTTTACGATTCGCCGGGGGTGGGTGGCTTGTTTTCGACGGGCTGGGAAGAACCAGCCCGTTTTTTGCTCACGCTGCTGTGATAGAAGCGCACGTGAGCTTTTTCAAGCGTAACCAGGCCGGCCTCAATTTTATCCTCGATGGAAGCGAGAAATTTTTCCAGCTTTTCAGCCGTGTCCACGATTTCAATGATGACAGGCAGGTCCTCTGAGAGACGCGTGAGCTTGAACGTATGAATGTGGCGACTTTCAGCGCCGAACCCCATGATGCCGCGCAAAACAGTCGCTCCAGCCAGGCCTTGCGCTCGCGCCTGAACGACAATCCACTCGTAGAGCGGTTCGCCGGCGTATTTATCCCCCTCGCCAATAAAAATCCGCAATAGATAACCTTCTTCCGGCAGGGTCATATTACCTCCAGATCAAATAGGCCAGGGTGCGTCCTGCCCAGACCAGCAACAGGGCAGCAAGGATATGCGCAGCGATATTCAGAAAAGCCAGTGAGCTTTCGCCAAGGCGCAAGAGATTCACCGTGTCATTGCTGAAGGTGGAGAAAGTTGTGAACCCACCCAACAGGCCAATGATCAGGAAAGCTCACGTCTCCACATTGAAGGCCCCTTACATTTCAGCCAGTTGAGTAAGAAATCCGATCAAAAGGCAGCCGATGAGGTTAACAGCCAGGGTGCCATAAGGAAAATCTACACTGTTGGATAATTCTTGCACATAGCCGCTGACGAGATACCGGAGCACAGAACCGATGAAACCGCCCGCTCCGATCAAGATCAACCTGTACATTTCCCAAACGATTTCTCTCCTTTCTGCGTGACTTTGTGTTCATCTAGGTCACCCCCGATCCACGAACGCTCCTGGTGTGAAAGGATCGCGCCCCAACTATACCACGCCATGTGAAATTTGACACGGAAACCAGCACGATGTCTCACCCATTTCTATTCTACCGTCTACCGTCCACGGTCTACGGTCACCACCTCCCGTCCACAGTCCGCGGTCACCACCCGTCGGCTGCAGTCTGCACAGCGGTTTGCGATTATCATCCGCCCCCAAAGGCTCAGCCGGGCCTCACAAAGAGCCCGCACGAGTGATCAGCTCAAACAGCTGCGCCATCCCCTGCCGAATCGGAGGGATCTCGATAAATTCCTGCAGCGTATGGGCTGCGCCGCCGCGCGTGATCCCCAAAGTAATCGCAGGATAGCCACGGCTGAGTGGCAGGTTTGCATCGGTGGAGCCGCTGGTCAGAATCGGGGCGATACCCTGATGTTGCAAACAAGCCTTCGCCAATCGGACCAGCGGATGGGTGGCTGGGAGTTCTCCCGCCGGACGCTCTCCCAGCGAGCGCAGTTCGATGGTCACCGAGGGCTGCTGAAACTTCTTGATCGTCGCAAGCACCTGCTCGCGCAGCCTGCGCAGGGCGTCTTCACTCTCAGAGCGCAAGTCCAGCTCCATCCATGCTTCCGAGGCAATGACATTGATCCCACTGCCGCCGCCCATGCGGCCAATGTTCAACGTGGTGCGAGGCGAAGCGGAAAGCGGGAGAGCGGTCAAAGACGCAATCAGATTTCCCAAGATGTGGATTGCGGAAGGAACATCGGGATCGCCCCAGGGATGTCCGCCGGGGGTGTGTACGCCAACATGATACCGCTGCACTCCTGTGCCCCGGTGATACACGTAGCCCAACGCCATCCCCTCCAGGACAACGTAGGCGCTCACTTCTCCCCGGAAGCGATCCACCACCGCTTTCATACCGCGCAGATTCCCCAACCCCTCTTCGCCGCTGTTGGCGATCAACCAGAGATCAAAGGGCAGGCGCACCGCATGTTGGCGCAACATCCAGAGCAAACCAAAAAGGGCAGCCACCCCCAGGGAATTATCCCCGATTCCGGGTCCCTCCAGGCGATCCGCGGCCGTTCGACAGCGCAGGTCGGTTTCAGGCGGAAAGACGGTATCCAGGTGCGCCGTCACGATCAGGGGTGGGCGGCTGGCTGCTACGGAGCGCAAGCACCCATAAACGTTGGATAACTCATCCATGAAGCACTCATCCAGGCTCTCCTGAAGCATTCGCTCCAGGACAAAACGCGCCCGATCCTGCTCACCGAAAGGCGGCGCCGGGATTTGCTGAATCTGCCGGGCAAGGTCTATCAGAGCGGGGAGAAGATCGTTCATGCTGGGACGATCAGCAGGTTCAAATATTGCAGGCGAGAACGAGCCAGATCGGGCATGACCTCCCAGGGATAAAAGGGGTCAAGGCTTTCGCTCTTGAAAGCCAGCGAAACCGCGCCGTAAAGGACAGCCTGCTGCGGTTCAGCCGTTTGAATCAGGCCAGCGAGCAAGCCACCGCCAAAAGCATCTTCCAGCCCAATCGGAAAGCGCCCCAGCGAATAGGCCGGAATTTCCCAGCGTTCCCTGCTGGAAGCCAGGTAAAGCAAGTAACGCCAGCTCGAAAGGGAAATCACAACCTTAGGAACAAAACGCCCGATCCAGGAGGCCATTTCCCAAAGATCATGGCTCAATCCCCAAAAGAGCCTTTGCAGGTCTTTCTCGTGGATGATCAAAACTTCCAGCCCTTCGAGGAAAGATAAACGCTGTGCATATTCAGGGGAGACATCCAGAAGTCCTGGAAAGGTGGCAACCAAGCGCTTCACGCCGTGGGTATGCAGATAGGCGATCCATTGCGCCAGATACTCCAGTGGCATGGGACAGAGATAGGCGCCCTCCGCCTGATGATAGGAATCAGGAAGCAAAGAGGGGGAAAAGCCACAGGAAGTCAACGAAGCGTCTTTCTGCGGTTGATAGCCGAGTAATTGTGGTGGAAATGGGACCCCATGGCGCAGACAGGCCTTCACCAAAGGGAAGCCCGGACGCAGCGCCTCATCGTAACTATAGACCGCCCGCGACTCCAGCTCCTGATCGAGAATGCGTATCCCATCCACCTGGAGGCCGCGCGCCTGAAACAGAGAGCACCAGTGCGAGGGATAACCTTTCCCCACCTGAGAGGCGAGCGCCAGCTGCTTTTCCCAGATCACAGCGCCAGAAGCAGCATACAAAGCACGGCCGCCCGGCACCTCCAGAAGGGGAGCTTCGCCGGGATAAAAGATAAAATCGCGGGTCAGCGATCCAATCAGCAGGAGGCGAGGGATCGCGCTCGAAATGCCTTGTACGTTCATCGCTAAGCACTTTGTACGACAGAAAAGACGGGCAAAAGGAAGGTGAAGTTACTCCCCTTTCCCTCCACGCTTTCAACCCAGATCTGCCCTCCATGCATTTCGATCATCGCTTTCGCGATGGAAAGGCCCAGCCCCAAACCTCCATGGCGGCGCGTCAGGTGCGATTCAACCTGGTAAAAACGTTCAAAGATATGCGGCAGGTCTTTGGCAGGAATGCCAATCCCATCGTCAATGACGGAAATTTTGACATGCCCCGGCACCGCTTCGGCTCTGATCAGAATATGCCCGCCTGGTTCTGTAAAAGTCACCGCATTCTGCACCAGGTTGCGCAAGGCAATCCCGATCTTTTCGGGATCACATTCGACGCTCAGGTTTGGCTCTTTGACCTCCACTTTCAGGTGTAGATCTTTCTGCTCCATCGCGGCCTGGAAGGCCGCGGTCACTTCTTCGATCAGGCGCGCCACCAGCAGCGGACGTTTGCGCAACCGTGAAGCCCCGGATTGATAGTGTTCAAGGTTCGAGAGATTTTCCACAATTTCCTTCAAGCGCGCCGCACTGCGAATAATCACATCCAGTTGTGAGCGATATTGGGGGTCCTCCAGCAATTCGCGCAAGAAGGTCGCATGTCCCAGGATCAGACCCAGGGGTGTGCGCAGTTCATGGGAGGTGATGGCGATAAATTCGTTTTTTAAACGCTCCATTTCCTTCGCATCGGCGCGGGCAAGCAACATCTGCTGACGCAGGCGCATGTTCGAAAGGCGCAGGCCGATCATGCCCGCCAGGATTTCCAGCGCAATCACATCTTCGTCTGTATATTCGCCCTGCAGGCGATTCAAGACTTCAAGCACACCAAGCACTTCATTGTTGACCACAATCGGCACCGCCACCAGCGAGCGCGTGGACAATCCGGTTAAACGATCCACCCCCTTGAAGAAGCGCGTCTCCTGGGAAGTATCCTGAATGACCAGGGGCTGACGATGGGTAAACGCCCACCCGGCAGCGCTTCCTTCCACAGGGACACGCACTTCACTCAGCACGTCCTGGTGAAACCAGGGAGCACCACGGAAGCGCAATGCGTTCCACTCGCTATCATATTCCAGGATCGAAGCGGTCTCGCTTTCCGTCAACTCTGTGGCAAGGCTGATCGCCATCTGAAAGAAGGTCGCTTCCTCAGACAAACTGGCGGCATTGCGCAGGAAAGAAAGGAGATTCTCCCAAAGCAAAGATTTTTCGTTCATCGTTTCTCTGTTCGCCGACGCCCATTCAGATTATACTTCAGGCCGTTGTATGCATTCCAATCACTTCTCTGGAGGTTGCTTATGTCAAAAAAAGTGCGCGTTGCTATCATTGGCGTCGGGAACTGCGCCTCGTCGCTGGTTCAGGGCGTGGAATTCTACAAGAACACGCCGGAGGGGGCAAATGTACCGGGGTTAATGCATGTCAACCTGGGTGGGTATCACGTGCGGGATATTGAATTCACCCTGGGCATAGACATTGATGTCAACAAAGTGGGGAAAGACCTTTCCGAGGCCATTTTTGCCCCACCGAACAACACCTATCGTTTCAGCGATGTGCCTCATCTGAACGCGCCCGTTGTCCGCGGCATGACGCATGATGGGCTGGGGAAGTATCTTTCCCAGGTGATCCGCAAAGCGCCCGGCCCAACTGCCGACATTGTGCGCCTGCTACGCGAAACCAAAACAGACGTGGTGGTAAACTTCCTGCCCGTCGGCTCAGAAATGGCAACCAAATGGTACGTGGAACAGGCCATCGAGGCAGGCTGCGCTTTCGTGAATGGGATTCCGGTCTTCATCGCCTCCTCGGAATACTGGGGCAATCGCTTTAAAGCCGCCGGCCTGCCGGTGCTGGGGGATGATATTAAATCCCAGCTCGGGGCGACCATCCTCCATCGCGTTCTGACCAGCCTGTTCGTGGACCGGGGCGTGCGCATTGACCGCACCTACCAGTTGAATTTTGGAGGCAATACCGACTTCCTGAACATGCTGGAACGCGAACGCCTGGAAAGCAAGAAAATCTCCAAAACCGGCGCAGTGACCAGCATGATCCCCTATCCATTGGACCCTGAGAACGTACACGTCGGCCCCAGCGATTACGTGCCCTGGCTCACCGACCGAAAATGGTGTTATATTCGCATCGAGGGAACGACCTTTGGAGAGGTGCCGCTCAATCTGGAGGCCAAGCTGGAGGTTTGGGATAGCCCGAATTCGGCCGGCGTGATGATTGACGCCATTCGCTGCGCCAAGATTGCGCTGGATCGTGGCCTGAGCGGCCCGATCATCGGCCCTTCCGCATACTTTTTCAAGACGCCGCCCAGGCAATTCCGCGATAGCGTGGCGCGCGAGATGGTAGAGGCTTTCATCCGAGGAGATGAGGATGTCCACTAAGGAAACGTTGCTGCATCGTTTGCGAACGCGGGAAGCGCGGGTCGCGGTGATCGGGCTGGGATACGTGGGGCTGCCGCTGGCGGTGGTCTTCGGCGCAGCCGGCTTCCCCGTGATCGGGATTGACGTGGACCAGCGCAAAGTGCAGGCGCTGCAGCAGGGAATCTCTTACATCCGGGACGTGGACTCCGAAGAAGTGGCACGACTGGTACAGGCCGGCCGCCTCCAGGCGACAAGCGATTTCTCTCTCCTCTCAGAAGTCGAGGCGGTCAGCATTTGTGTTCCCACGCCCCTGCGCAAAACCGGCGATCCCGATCTCTCTTACATTCTGGCCGCCACGCAGGAACTGGCAAAGCATCTCCACCCCGGCATGGTGATCGTGCTCGAATCTACCACCTATCCCGGCACAACCCGCGAGCTGATGCTTCCGCGCCTGACCGAGGCCTCGAACCTACGCGTGGGGGAAGACTTCTTCCTGTGCTTTTCCCCGGAGCGCGTCAACCCCGGACAAAAGGAATGGACGACCTACAACACTCCCAAAGTGATCGGAGGCATTACGCCCGCCTGTACCGAAGTCGCCGCCACCTGGTACGCCCAGGCCATTCAGACGGTCATTCCGGTCTCCTCGACGGAGACCGCCGAGATGACCAAGCTGCTGGAAAATACGTTCCGCATGATCAACATCGGATTGGTCAACGAGATGGCGATCATGTGTGAACGCCTGGGAGTGGATGTCTGGGAAGTCATTGAAGCGGCAGCCACCAAGCCGTTTGGCTTCATGAAATTTACGCCAGGGCCAGGGTTGGGCGGCCATTGCATCCCCATTGATCCGCTCTACCTTTCATGGAAGATGAAGGTGCTGAACTATACGGCGCGCTTTATCGAGCTGGCCTCCGAGATCAATACCAACATGCCCCGCTATGTGGTGTACCGTCTCATGGATGCTCTCAATGAACGCGGGAAACCTCTGAAAGGGGCGCGCATCCTGGTTTTAGGTGCAGCCTACAAGCCGGATGTAGATGATATTCGCGAATCCCCGGCCCTGGATGTGATCGGGCTGCTCCAGCAAAAGGGTGCGCAGGTCGTCTATCATGATCCTTACGTGCCCTACCTGGAAACCCACGATGGCCTGCAGATGGAATCCGTCCCCGATCTGATGCAGGCGGTGCGGGAAGCGGATGTGGTGGTGATTATCACCAATCACAAGGTCTATGACTACGCGGCGATTTTAGAGGCCGCCCGCTTCATTTTCGATACCCGCAATGCGCTTGGCAAGCTGGGGAAGGGCAACCCAAAAGTCGTGCGGCTATGAGCGCAAAGCCAATAAACACCCGGCATCACTTTCCCGAGGGAGCGTTGGCACTATGTCCTCTTACCTGATCAGCGGCGTCGCCGGCTCAATTGGCGCGCGCACTGCAGAGTTACTCCTTGAGGAAGGTCACAGGGTTATCGGCGTGGATAACCTTAACGATGCCTATGACGTGCGCATGAAAGAATACCGCCTGAGGCGATTGCAAAGGTATCCAGCCTTCCGCTTCCACCGTCTCGATATTTCAGAACGCGCGCAAGTCCTGGGCGATACCTCTCCCATCGAGAAAGAAGAAATTGAGGCTGTGATCCACCTGGCCGCTCGCGCCGGGGTACGCGCCAGCGTGGAGAATCCATGGATATTTCTGGAAACCAACCTCATCGGCACCCTCAACATGCTGGAATGGGCGCGTCAACACGGTGTGCCGAAGTTCATCTTCGCCTCCACCTCCAGCATCTACGGCTCGAATCCCCCGCTGCCGACGCCCGAAGATGCTTCCAGCGACCGGCCGTTGCAACCCTATGCGGCCAGCAAGAAAGGCGCTGAGGCCCTGTGTCATAGCTATCACTATCTGTATGGCCTGGATGTCACCATCCTGCGCTACTTTACCGTCTATGGCCCGGCCGGCCGGCCAGACCTGGCAATGTTCCGCTTCTGCCAGTGGATTCACGAGGGGCGGCCGGTTCGGGTCAACGGAGATGGCGAACAATCGCGCGGCTTTACCTATGTGGATGATATTGCCCACGGCACGATCCTGGCCCTCAAGCCGCTTGGCTACGAGATCATCAACCTGGGTGGGCATGAGGTGATCACCATCAACGCCCTGATCCGCCTCTTTGAGGAAGTGATCGGTCAACGCGCTCAGGTGATATACGGCCCGCCCAACCCCGCCGATATGCTCACAAACTGGGCCGATGTCAGCAAGGCGCGCCGCCTGCTGGGATGGGAGCCGCGGGTCTCTTTGCGAGAAGGCGTTGAACGCCTCGTGGAATGGTATCGCCAGGAGCGCTCCTGGGCGCGCGAGATCCTCACCGTATGAAGGCTTCTCTTCTCCAACGTCTGCAGGCCTGGCGCGAGGATGTTTTCCTGCAGCGCGTGCTGCGCAACAGCGGCTACCTGTTCACCAGCACAACGCTCTCTGCGTTCTTGAGCTTTGTACAGGGAATGCTGGCTGCGCGCCTGCTCGGCATGGCCGATTACGGCCTGATCGCCGGGACGATCACGGTGTTCGCCTCGAATGTCAATCGCCTGCTCTCCTTTCGGATGAGCGAGATCACCGTGCGCTATCTTGGCGAAACGCTCACCCAACAGGCGCGCGAGCGCGCCGCGGCGACGCTGAAACGCCTGATCCTGCTGGAAAGCCTGACCTCGCTTCTTTCGTTCCTGGTGCTGGTGATCCTCGCCCCCTGGGCAGCGCGCACCCTGGCCAAAGACGCCACGGTCGCCCCCTGGTTGATCTTCTATGGGCTTTTCATCCTGGCCAATCCGGCCAATGAGACCGCCACAGGCATCTTGCAGACGGTCAACCGTTTCCATCGGCTGGCGCGCCTCAATGCCATCCAGAGCCTGCTCACCGCTGGTTTGATCGCGCTCGCTTACTGGCAAAAATGGGGCAGGATCGCCGTGCTGCTGGCCTATTGGGTGGGAAAGATGTATTTGAGCCTGGCTACTGGATGGGAAGGCTGGCGCGCCCTGAATGTCACCCTGGGCAAAGGCTGGTGGCGTGTTTCGCAGGCCCAGGCCGCCTCGTGGAAAGAGATCCTCGGATTCGCGCTCAGCACAAACTTAAACGGGACGGTCAACCTCTTCACCCGCGATAACGTGACGCTTTACCTGAGCGCGCTGCGTTCCCCTACCGAGGTGGGATACCTGCGCCTGGGATTGGGGATCATCAACCTGGTCATGCTCCCCATCGGCCCCTTCATCTGGCCTACCTACACCGAGCTGACACGCACGGTAGCGGAACGTCAGTGGGAAATCGCGCGGCGACTGCTGCGACGCGTCAGCCTGATCGCGGCGGCCTGGACGCTGCCCGTTTCCTTTGGGCTGGTGCTCTTCGGTCCATGGCTGATCCCGCTCCTCTATGGTCAAGCGGCGCGCCCGGCCTATCCTGCCCTGGTGCTCTTGCTGATCGGCTACGGCTTTGCCAATATTTTTCACTGGAATCGCCCGCTCTGGCTGGCTTTGGGGAAACCTGAGCTGCCGCTGATCGTCGCTGCACTGGCCGGCCTGCTGGAGATCGCATTGACATTCCTGCTGGTGCCGCAAGGCGGCTACCGTATGCAGGCGGCGCTCCTTTCACTTTACTTCCTGCTTTCCATTGGCTGGCTGGTGTGGAAAGGCATCCAAACCTTGAAGGAGGCTGAAGCAGGTCAAGGATGACAGAGATACGATTCATCCCGCTCCCCTCCGAAGTGACGATCCATTTGCCCGATGGCCGAACACTGGCTGCGCCTCGCGGCACGCGCCTGAAAGACTTTCTGCGCCCGGTGGAAAACGATTTCGGCGCGCCGATCATGGCAGCGGTGGTGAACGAGGAACTGCGCGAGCTGACCTGTCCCATCGAAATGGAGGCCCGTGTTCGTCCGGTGACCATGGCCGAAGCGGATGGGGCGCGCATTTACCGCCGCTCTCTTACCTTCCTGCTCGAAGTTGCCTTCCATGAACTTTTTCCCAATGCCTCCCTGACCGTGGATCATTCCGTTCCCACAGGCGGATATTACTGCCAGGTCAGCGGACGAGCGCCTCTTTCACCCCAGGAACTGGCCGCTTTAGAAGCGCACATGCAGAAACTGGTGGCAGCCGACCTGCCATTTGAGCAACAGGTGCTTCCGCTATCGGAAGCGCTGCATTTTTTCCAGACCCGCGGGGAACAGGAAAAGGTGCGCCTGCTGACCTACCACCCGAAAGAGAAGCTGACCCTGTACCGCTTTCGGGGGCATATGGATTACCATTATGGCTACATGGTGCCCTCCAGCGGCTATTTGCGCTGGTTCGATCTGCAGCCGCTGGGTGAGGGGTTCGTTTTGCGCTATCCCCGACGACATCGCCCCACGGAGCTGCTGCCGCTGCCTCAGACATCCAACCTGCTGGCCGCTTTCCGTCAGTATGGCGACTGGCTCAGCCGCCTGGGAATTGAGAGCGTCGGCGCACTCAATGAGGCCATTGCCCAGGGGCGAATAGACGAGATCATCCTGATCTCCGAGGCGCTCCATGCCCAACACATTGCCGAAATCGCCCGTCAGATAGCGGAGAGCGGGCAACGTATTGTGCTGATCGCCGGCCCCACCTCTTCGGGCAAAACCACCTTCTCCCGCCGTCTGGCCGTCCAGCTCCTGGCGCTGGGGCTGGATCCGTTCCCCCTGGAGTTAGATAACTACTTCGTGGATCGGGAACAAACACCCCTCGACGAAAACGGCCAACCGGATTTTGAGATGCTGGAGGCGCTGGAACTGCCTCTGCTGGCAGAACACATCGAGCGTCTCCTTCAGGGTGAACGTGTGACATTGCCGCGCTATAACTTCCGAAGCGGAAAACGGGAAACCGGAGAAGAGGTGCAGCTCACGTCGCGCCACATCCTGATCCTCGAAGGCATTCATGGCCTGAATGACCGCCTTCTCCCTCCGCCTCTGCTTCGACGCGCCTACCGCATCTATGTCTCCGCTCTGACGCAGTTGAACCTGGATCGCCATCATCGCGTCTCTACCACCGACACGCGCCTGCTGCGCCGCATTGTCCGCGATGCGCGGGAGCGGGGCTATAACGCCATGCAGACCCTTGCCCGATGGGAACAGGTGCGGCGAGGGGAAAAACGGTATATCTTCCCCTATCAGGAAAACGCGGATGTGATGTTCAACTCGGCACTGGTTTACGAACTGGCAACGCTCAAGCCCTACGCCGAACCGCTGCTGCGCCAGGTGCCATGCGGCACGCCTGAATACATCGAGGCGAAACGCCTGCTGGCTCTGCTGGAATGGTTTTTACCCATCGAAGAAAGCCGCATCCCCAGCGATTCGATTGTCCGGGAATTCATCGGCGGCTCTATCTTGAGGCACTTCACACGCTGGCATTTTTGAAGGGACAGCAGAGATACACCTGGCGCGGCTCCTAATCCCGTCAAAGAAGGCGCAGCGCAGACAAGATGGGGAGCCGCATCACAGATAGCTATCGCTGCGCCTCTGACCATGCGCCGAACACCCTAAAATCTGCTTTCTCCCCCCTGCAACCGTTCGACCAAAAGCAGGCCCAGGCCTGTAAAGAGCATCAAAATCGTGGTCATTGCCATTGCCTGCCCGTAATTCAGGCCGCCGGGTTGGGAAAGAAAACGATAGATAGCCAGCGGCAAGGTGGGATATTCCGGTCGGGCGATCAGGAGCGTGGCGCCAAACTCTCCCACCGAAACCGTAAAGGCAAACATGGCTGCCGTCAAGACCGCGCGCCAGAGGATCGGCCATTCCACAGCCCACCAGGCGCGCCAGGGAGAAGCCCCCAACACCTGCGCCGCCTGATGCAGACGCAGCGGCAAAGAGGCCAGCGCTGGCTGTAACGTCCGAATTACCAGGGGCAAAGCGATCAGGGTGTGGGCAAAAGGCACCAGGAGCGGAGAAGCCACCGCGCGGCCAAACACCAGAATAAACCCCAACCCAAGCGTCACAGCAGAGACTCCGAGCGGCAGGAGAAACAGCCCATCGCTGAGGCGCGCCGGAAGCGAAGCGTGGCGCAAAGCGACAGCCGCCGGAATCCCCAACGCCAGGGAGAAGAGAATGGTCAGCAAAGCAAACACAAGCGAATTGCGCATTGCCTGGAGAGGGGGAACATACATAATCGAGGCGCGACGGTTGGTAAATAGCTCCTCATAGTAATCCAGCGTGAACCCATAGCGTACCTCTCCACGTTCGCCGCGCGCCGCCTCCAGTCGCAGAACAGAACGCAAGGGCACGGAGAGCATCGGGAGCAGGAAAAGCACTATCAGCAGGAAAAGCATCAGGCTCAGGAAAAGGCGTTCATACCATCGCCTGGGAAAGCGCAAATTGCTCACCGCCGCCCGAGGGGAAAGCGGCACTGCGGCGCGCCGTAGCAGGAAAGCGTAGAGATAGCCTATCCCGGCGGTACAGATCAATTGTGCAACCGAAAGAAAGGCAGCCAGGGGCAGGTTAAGCATATAGACACCCTGTACGTAAATTTCCACCTCTAAGGTAGAAAATTTCGCCCCTCCCAAAAGCAGGATGACGCCGAAGCTGGTGAAATCGAAAAGGAACACCAGGGAAGAGCCAGCCAGCAGCGCCGGCCAGAGCAAAGGCAGGGTCACATACCAGAAAAGGCGCGGCCCATCCGCGCCCAGCAGGCGCGCCGTTTGCTCCAGGCGTGGATCAAGATGCTCCAGGGTGTAGCTGAGAATGCGCACCAGTAAGGTGGTGTTATAGAAAACATGGGCGAGCAGGATCGCCGCGAGCGTGCCACTAAAGCGCAAGGGCGGCGCAGCGAGCCCTAAAAGGCGCATCAACCCCAGATTGACCCAGCCACGTTCCCCCAGGAATGCGTTGAACCCCGCCGCGACTACCAGCACAGGCAGCAGAAAGGGGATGTTCACGATGGTGCGCCAGAGCGATTTCCCCAAAAAGGCATAGCGCGCCAGGAGAAAAGCCAGGGGTAGCGCGACCAGCAGGGTCAAAAGCGTCGAAAGAGCAGCCTGGTAAACGGTGAAGCCGAAAACCTTGCGCAGCAATTCCCAGGCTCGCGGATCGCGCAGAAGCCGGCTATCGAACGCGTAGGCAAAAATCCGCGCCAGCGGAAAAAAGAAAAACACCCCCAGAAACACCCATGCAGGAAGGAGAAGGAGGGAAGAGAAGGCTCCCTTCCCTCCCATGCGGCGAGTGCGGCGCAATCTGGAAAGCATCTTCTTACTTGAGCATGAGATCGGTCCAGGCCTGAATCCACTTCTCACGATTGGCAGCGATCTGGGCCGGGTCTAAGCGGGCGGGCTGTTGCGGAATCTGGGCATATTGGACAAACGCATCCGGCAATTTCGCCTGCGGGTTGACCGGGAAGACAAACATCTGCAAGGGCATATCTTCCTGGAAGGTCGGGCTGAGCATAAAGTCCACAAACTTCTGGGCCAGCTCCCGCTGTTTTGTGCCTTTGAGGATGCCGACGAACTCGATCTGACGGAAACACATATCTGGCCCGATCAGGGAGGCGGTTGGCGCTTCCTCCAGAGGCTTTTCGGCGAAGATCACTTCGGCAGGCGGGCTGGAACCATAGGAGACAACCATCGGTTGCGGCCCTTTGCCGGAGGAGGCGCTGAAATTCGTGTAATAGGCGGTTTCCCAATCTGGCACAATCACCACATCGTTGGCCTTGAGGGCGCGCCAGAAATCCAGATAGCCCGGATCCCCGAAATGGGCAACCGTTGCCAGCAGGAAGGCCAGCCCCGGCGAGGAGGTGGCCGGATTTTCAACCACCAGCAGGCCTTTGTAATCGGGGCGCGTCAAATCCTCCAGAGTCTGCGGCACAGGGAGATTCTTTTCAGCAAAATAGGCTTTGTCGTAGTTAATGCACACATCCCCATAGTCCACCGGCGTCACCCGATGCTGTGGATCGAGCTGGAATTCAGGCGGAATCGCATCGAGGAGCGGGGAACGATATGGCTCGAAAAGATCGGCCTCCAGCGCGCGGGAGAGGAAGGTGTTATCCACTCCGTAAAAGACATCTGCCAGCGGCGCTTCTTTCGAGAGGATGGCCTTATTCAACGCCGCGCCGGTATCACCGGAGGGCAAAAATACCAGTTTGACGTTGTTGGCGCTCTCAAAGGCCTTGATCACATCCTCGCTGGCTGCGAACGAATCATGGGTCATCACCGTCAGGGTGACAGGTTGTGGTTCTGAGGTGGCGGTAGGTTCAGCAGGCAGCGGCGAGGCAGTCGGGGAGACGGCAGGCGGCGCAATCGGCGTGGTCGCTGGACGCGGGCCACAAGCCGAGATCGCCAGCAAAGCGAAGAACACAAGCAGGAACAGGATACGACGCATAGGGCACCTCCTCATGAGAAATGACGATGCACGATCAGCAGGGCGCCGCGGGACAGGGAAATGCGAGCCTGTGAGTGGATCAGCTCATTGCTGATCCCTCGCGTTTGTTCCGGGTAGAGCGTTTCGCCGCGCAAAGCCCAACGCAATCCTTCCGTGACCACGCCTTCGGCCGGCCCTCCCCATGGGATCAGGGAGACAATTTCTCCCACTTCACCCTGCAAGAGAGCCTCGCGTTGCGCCAGCAACACCTCTTCCACGCCATCTTCCAGGCGCACGTCCAGCTCATTCAGCCAGGGCGCAGCGAGGAGAGAAAGATTCCCCAGGGTTTGATCCAGGCGTCCCCCCAACGCAGCGACAACCCGGATGGCGCGCGGCCGGTATTCCAGGGCATGGCGCAGCGCAAGTTCGAGATCGGTTTGATCTTTGTCGGCCGGATAGCGGTGGAGGAGCACCCCCTGGGCCGCCAGGGATTGCACAAGGTCGTCAGAAAGTGAATCGAAATCCCCGATCACGGCATGGGGTGTAAGCCCCAAAGCGATGAGATGCAGGGTGCCCCCATCGGCGCCAAGCAAAATATCCCCCGTCTGCAAAAGGGTACGCAGGCGCTCTGGAGCCGGGAGGCTGCCATTTGCAAAGATCACGACGCGTTCAGACATGAAAGCCATCCTTCGCGGCGGAGGATGGCTGATGGATCAGAGACACCATACACTCCCTCCGCCGGCATTACCCGGATCAGGTTCAACGGGTCGAGCGTCACACGCTCCTCTCAGCCTGTCCCACAGGCTCCCCGGTACACCTTGTTTGAATTATATCACATCTATCGGACGCGGCGATGCCACTCTTCCTTCAGTTGTAGCTCGCGTGGACTATCGCCAGAGGGTAGAGCCAGAAAGTCGAGCAACAAGCGCTGGAAACGGGCTGGCTGCTCCAGCATGGGAAAATGGGCGGCCTCCTCCAGCACGATCTGATGCACATAAGAAGGGAGGGAGACCACCTGCTCCAGCGAAGAGGCGAAAATCGCCGGATCCTCTTCTCCATAAACCAGAAGACAGGGAATGCGCCTCTGGAGCATTTCGTTGAAAAGCCGCGGGAAACTGGTAGTTTGTAAGGAGGCGGTAAGCGCTTGCGGATCGGCGCGCAGGGCATCCGAAAGAGCCTCACGAATTTCAGGGGATCGGGTGGTCAGCCAGTTGACCAGATCGGGGAGGGAAGCGTTCAACCAGCGTGGGGAAATAGCGGTTGCCTCCAGCGGGGTGCTGATCGCCATCAAGCGATCCACGGATTCGGGCCAGCGGGCTGCGAAGCGAAATGCCACCAGCCCACCCAGAGAATGCCCGATCAGGGCGATTTTCCCAATCCCCAGTTGATCCATAAACTGACGGAGCATCTGGGCATGATGCTCAATCGAGTAACCTTCCTTCTGGTGGGCACTATCTCCAAATCCCCATAAATCAAGCGCATAGGAGCGGAACTGGATAGAAATCACTTGCATCGGGGAAATCCAGAGTCGCCATGAGCCGAGCCAGCCGTGCAAGAAGATGACGGGGCGTCCACGTCCCAACACCTCATAGTGCACAATAGAGCCGTCCAGCAGAATGGCGCTCATGGATTGAACTATTTTCCGAACTTTGCCAGGATCGCCCGAACCCGCTCGATTAACTGGTCGGGAGCAAAAGGTTTCAGCAAATACTCCTCTGCGCCCGCCTGTAATCCCGCCTGCACTTCTGATTCCTGTCCTTTGGCCGAAAGGAAGACCACCGGTATATCTTTGAGCTTTGGATCGGCCTTGATCACCCGGCAGGCATCATAACCGTTCATCCGAGGCATACGGACATCGAGCAAGATCAAATCCGGCTCGACCTGAGAAGCGAGGGCAACAGCCTCCTCGCCATTGGTTGCCGTAACCACCTCGTGACCGGCAAAACGCAGAGTAAAAGCGATTAACTCTCGAATATCGCGTTCGTCTTCTGCTGCCAGAATCTTTGCCATCTCACCTCTCTCTCTCGTCTTGAACATCTGTACGATAGACCGGAAGCGTGAAGGAGAAAGTGCTCCCTTCTCCATGTACCCCTGTGGAAGTCACCCAAATGCGTCCGCCATGCATTTCAACCAGTTGCCTGACGATAGAAAGTCCCAGACCTGTGCCCGGCGTTTCAATCACCAGAGGATTTTCTCCACGATAAAAACGCTCAAATACACGGGCCTGCTCCTGGGGTGGAATTCCGATCCCGTTATCCTGAACATCCACCTGTAGCTCGGAATCGCTACGATGTAAACGCACCTGAACTCGCCCTCCTGCAGGAGTATAAGAGTAGGCATTCTCTAAAAGATTATCCAGGATTTGGCGGATGCGTTCTGCATCTCCAAAGGCCATAGGCAGGTCTGGCTCTGCTTCCAGGGAAAAGGTCATGGGCTTGTTCTCCTGCTGCGAGCGCCTGCGCATCTCGTTTAAGGATTCCTCGACAAGATGCACGAGGTTGATGGGCTGTGGGGTGAGTGAAACACGACCGGCTTCGATGCGCGAGATGTCAAGCAGGTCCGCGACCAGGGCATTCAACCGATCGGTGTTGCTCTTGATGACATTCAGGAAATTAGACTGCATCTCATTGAGCACGCCGGCCGCGCCCATCAAGAGAAGATCCACATACCCGCGAATCGAAGTCATGGGGGTACGCAATTCATGGCTCACCGTGGCTACGAACTCCGATTTTAAGCGCTCCACTTCGACTTCGTGGGTGATGTCACGGAAAATCGAAACCGTCCCAAGGAACTCATTCTGGAGGATGACGGGCGCAAGGTGGACGAGGATCACTTTGCCATCTTCCAGTTCAATACGCTCAACATAGGACTCGTCGGAACGATAGGCCGAGGGGGTCTCCGACCAGTAGCGAATGGTACGGATCCATTCACGAGCCGCCTTTCCAAACAGGCCGGCAAATTCGCTCAAAGGTTGGCCAAGAATTCTGGAGGCCTCAATTCCCAGGATACGCTCCGCCGAACGGTTCAAGAAAGAGATGCGATTGGCGGCATCGGTTACCAGAACACCATCGGCCACAGATTCCAGGATCGCTTGTGAGCGGCTGGCCTCCTCCGCCTGCTGGCGATAGAGCTGTCCCAGGCGTTCGGATTGCTCACGGATCAATTCGTAGAGATTCGCATTGTTGATAGCTACAGAAACCTGACCGGCAATGGCCCTGATCAGGTTCACAGATTCCTCATTGAAAAATCTCGGTTGACGATGGAAAACCATCAGCACCCCAAGCACATTCTCTCCCACCATCAAAGGCACCACAACTGCGCTTCGATGCTCACGGGAGGTCTGAGTGGGCACCCAACGTGGATCTTTGGTTAAGTCTTCGACCAGCACAGCCTCGCGATGAGCCGCTACCCAACCGGCCAATCCCTCCCCAATGCGGAAGCCTCGCCTTTCTTTCATTTCCATCTCAACTTCTTGCTCCGATACATATCCATATCCGGCTCGATAGTAAAGCATCGAATCTTCCGGGTCGAGGAGCAAGATCGTACCCTGTTCTGCGCCGACCGCCTCGTTGAGCAACCCCAGCGTGCGCTTCAAAGCCCGATTCAAATCCAGGGTGGCCGAGACCTCGCTCAAGATACGTAGCAGCACCTCTATGTAATGTTTCTCGCGTTCTAGCTCTGCCGTGCGCTCCTGCACTCGCTGCTCCAGACTTTCTGCCAGTGTCTGAACTTCGGCAAACAAACGGACATTCTGCAAAGCAACGCCTACCTGACTGGCCAGCGTGCTGAAAATCTGTAAGTCCTCCTCCGTGTATGCATGAGAGCGATAGCTTTGAACAGAAATGGCGCCGGCGATCTTTTCGCCCTGACGAACCGGAACTGCCAGAATGGAGGCAGGCAACTCCCCACGCGGGGCAGCGCGCAGCGCACGGACCTCATCCAGGGTGTGCGTCAGAATGGTTTCACCGCTGGCAATCACATAACCGCTGATCCCCTGCCCCCACTTCAAGCGCATGGGGGTCAAAAGCTCTCCCTTGTCAACCAGATAGATCACATCCACCGCCTGTTCTGGCTCGTTGGCCAGGGAGAACACGAAAGCATCCAGAGGGAAAAGACGAGTTGCCGCCTGATGGACAGCATGCACCAGATCCTCAATGCTCAACGCGAAGGCAATCTCAGCACTGACCTGGTTCAAAATCGCAAAACGTTCTGCCGTGCGGAGCGTGGATTGATACAGGCGGGCATTCTCGAGCGCCAGCGTGGTTTGATTGGCCATTGTACGCGCCAGCTCAATTTCAGCAGAGGTAAACGGCGAACGCGTGCGCTGAATCAGATATACAGCCCGTAGTTGTTCGCCGCTCATCAAAGGTAAAGCCAGCAAATAAGGCATTGCCGGGCGCCAGGCCAGCGATAAAGGTTGTAAGTCCGGTTCCTCAGCGGCCTTTTCTGTCACGAAGGCGCTGCTTCCTTCCATAAATCGCTGGAAGAGCGGAGAAAGCGGAAGCTCTGGGGAAAGCATGCGCACAGCAGGAAGGGTAAAGCTCAAACGGGGTTGGTTCTGCTCGAATACAACGGTCGAAACAAATTCTCCTTCTAAAGCGGAGAAAAGCTCTTCGGCGGTGAAGCGCATGATTTTTTCTGCGTCCAGCGTAGCAGCCAGCGAAGCCGAAAGGCGATTGAGCAAACTCAAACGCTGTGAGCGTTCATCCAGCTCCGCCGCGCGTTGCTGACTCTCATCGAAGAGTCGGGCATTTTCCAGAGCAATCGCAGCCTGGCTGGCAAACGTCATCGCCACCTGCACTTTTTCCTGGGTATAGAAATGCGCCTCCCACTTCTCCAGCACGATCAGGCCCAGCAATTCGCCTTTCACCATCAGGGGCAGTCCCAGCCAGGAAAGAGGCGTGACTTCGAGGGATGGGAAGCGCGCATCTCTCCGCACATCCCCCACAGAAAGCGGAGCCGCGGTGCGTAACATCTCTTGCACCAGGGCGCTCTCCGCAATCACCAATGAAAGCCCCATCCGATACTCCGCCTCTGGCTCGGTAAAACCGCGCACGGCGAACACCCGCAGTCGCTCATCTTCACGCAGCCACAACGTGGCCATATCGTAAGGTACAACCGCCTTCAACCGATCCAGCAACGTTCCGACAATATCTTCACGCCGCAGATAAGCGGTCAGTTCGGTAACAATGGAGGAGAGCACTTCCATCTGTCGTGCTCGCTCCTGAGCCGCCTGGATCAGCCGTGCGTTCTCCAGGAAAAGGCTCACTTGCTGCGCCAGCGCAAGGACCAGGTCTTCATCTGCTTGAGAAAAGGCCTGTGCCTGATTAAAGTTATCCAGGAGGATTAATCCAAAGGCCGTGGTAGCGCTCTGGATAGGCACAAGCAGGGAGGAAACCGGCAATCGTTGGCCAACAGCCCGACGATAGAGTTCGAGTAGCTCCGGTTCCAACGGATAGTCGCGAATAAAGTTCACTTCTGCAACTCTGCGCGGACGACGGGCATCAAAGACCTGTTCCGGCAATGTTTTCCCACCCCGATAGCGAAGCTGTAGCATGGCGCGACTATCCATATAGCCTTGCGCAGTCACGACCTCCAGGGATTGCTCGCGCTCATTCCACAAAAGCACCACGCCAGCATGGGCTGAGGTCACAACACGGCGTACATTTTCCAGGAATAATTCCAGAACCTCCAACGGTTCAGCCCCCGCAGCGCGACGGCTGAATTCCAGGAGCAGGTTGACCTCCTGCAGACGGCGGCGGGTCTGCGCCAGCAGCGAGATGTTCTGCAGAATAATGGCAATCTGACGACTGACTTGCGCATAAAGCAGACGATCTTCTTCGGTAAACGGCGGTAAAGGCTGCTGACTGATGGCCAAAACAGCATCTCTTGAATGTTCCCCGACAATGAGAGGAAGGCACAAGAACCCCTTGGCCCTCAATGCATTCAGTAACGGCGTATCACGCCAGTCGTCGCTTTCCTCCAGCGCAGAAACCAGAATCAACTCCCCATTCTGGAGCGCATTCCGCAGGGGATTCCGCTGACCGAAGAGCGTCTCTACCTGCGCCTCTGGGGGGACGTTGCCAAAGATATGGCGCAAGATCGGGCCTTCTGCGGTCTCCTCTGCGATCAGGACCGCGCTCATCTCCAGACGGGTTAACAGTTCACGGCCTAATTGCGCTAAGGCATTGGTGATGTCTATCTGCTGGCTGATGATCCCGGTCACTCCCAGCAGTGCCCGAATGCGTCGCTGGCGGCTCTCCAGGGTATGCAATGCCAGAATGTGCCCCAAATCATTGCGAAGCAAAAGGGGCAACTGCTCCTGGGTGACAGAGATCAGCATCTGTTGACGCTGCAAGGCGACCTGAGAGCGTTCAATTTCCAGCTTCGCCTGGGCCAACTGGCGGAAATGTGCGATCCATTGGGTCGCCTGGGCAGCAAAGGCCTGGATGATCTCTATCGTCACCCGATCCGGACGGCGCTTATCCCGTGGCAGATCCACGCTGATCAGACCCGTTGGTTCACCACGGGCATCGAGCAGCGGGAAAAGCAACAAGTCTTCTGGATGCCATTGATCCGCCTGGGGAATTTCCGAAGCCCTTTCCAGCGTCACTGTATGCACCTCAGGCGGGAGCACAGGCATTTGCTCAAAGGGAAGAAAGTAAGCCTGATCAACGCGGAATTCCGGTCGCAGCAATGCCTGCAAAGCACTCCAGGGTTGCCGTTTGACCAGCAATTCGCGCATCGTCTCCGGCGCCAATCCGACTCCCGTGATCCGCTGGAGCAATCCGGTTTCAGGCTGATAGACGCTGATCAACACCACGTCGAAAGGAGAGACGCGAGAAATCGAGAGGGCAATTTCATGTAAGGCTTCTTCCAGGGAGGATGAAGTCGGATCAAGACGGCGGTTTAGATCGGCTAACTCACGAAGCGCCTGGGCGCGCAGGCGGAAAAGCGCCGCTTGTTCCAGTTCCTGAGCATACAGACGGGCATTGTTCAGGGCAATTCCTGCCTGAGTGGCTAACATTTCAATCGCCTGAATTGCCTCTGGGTCATCGAACCCATTGCGGCGACGGGAATGGAAATCCATTAAACCGATCACCTTCTCCCCGAAACGAATCGGCGAGACCAGCACGGAACGCACATCCTCATGAGGAACAGGAAGATTCTCAGAAGCAGAGAACTCAAGAATCAGAGTCTGGCTTTTTTGGATGGCCTCCATTTCGTAAGGTAACAGAGATGAAGTCTCACATCCAACCAGCCTTTCAACAGACGGAGTATCACCATCCTGCCCCAAAAGATAGATCGAACCACAATCTGCCCTCAATAAGCGCAGGCCCTCTTCATGAATCACTCTCATGACTCGCGTCAGGTCAAGGGTGATATGCAGTTCGCGGCTGATTCGGGTAATGGCCGAAAGCAAATCCAGGCGTTTACGAAGCGCCTCATCGGTCAGCTTGCCCAGGCGATGGCTTTCGATAGCAATCGTGATCTGGGCTGCGGCTGCCGAAACAGTTTGTAAGTCTTCCCGATGAAAAGCATTGGGCGCTCGATGCCCGATCATCAATTCGCCCAGGCTTCGGCCATGCACCGCAAGCGGCACCACCATCGAAGATTCCACGCCGAAGCGTTCCACGATCCCCTGATACAGCGGGAGGACACGCTCATCGCGACTCAGACGGTTCGATAAAAAGGGGCGCTGAGCACCGGAAATGGTCTGGTAATAATCCTGTCCCACATATAATGCCTCCAGATCGCCAAGCTGCTCAAGAGGCACGTTCCATAGAGAGGGCTTATGCACTTCCAGGCGTCCGTGCTCTTCATTCAGGAAACAAATCGCTCCAAAATCGGCCTGGAACAGGCGCGCCAGTTCCTGCATCGAGAATTTGAGGATGTCATCCAGTTGCGCGTCTGAAACAACCAGATGAGCGATCCGACGGAGCGATTCTGCCCGCTGGAGCCGTTGACGGGCCTGCTGTACCAAAAGCGCATTTTTGACAATGCTGGAAAGTTGTGGACGCAAGGTCTCTAAAAGACGCTTCTGTTCTTCTGTAAAAGAGGTACCTGTGGGATAGCTGGCGATCTGCAAATATCCAACCAGTTCATCCCCGACTGTCAGCGGCACCAGAACCGCATGGTGCAAACCCGCTGCCAGCGCTACTGTATGCAATCCTAATCGCACCCATAGAGGATCGCTGCCTGGATCGCTTGTGTATTCAATCGTCTCCATCCCTGGCATGATCTCGTCTGTACGCCCCGCCGGGATAGAAGATTGATACATCTCCACCACATAGTCCGGCAACCCGTAGAAAGGTTTCTGCGCATATAGCAGGCGCCGTTCCGGGTCGTAGATGAGAAATCCCAACACTTCCGCAGAAAAAACACCGCGCAAATACTCCACCAGGTGTGAAAACAGCTCCTGGGGATCGCCGGTAAGCTCCATCACTTGAGTCAGGCGCACCGGGCCGCTCAACTCTTTCAAGGAACGTTCAAGTTGCTGATAGCGCAGGGCATTCTGCAAGAGAATGCTGAGCGGTGCTCTTAACTTTTCAAGAAGAAAGGCATCTTCTTCGCTCAACGTTCCGGCCGCCCGCGCCCCTATTTCCAGGGCACCTGCTATCTCCCCCTCCACATCCAAAAGCAAGCCCAGATAGGAGCCAACGCCTGTTTCATCGCCCTCAGAGGCATTCAAAAGGAAAAATGGGCGCTCTACAGATAATTGCAGATATTTTTCCCCAAAGCGAGAAGCCGAGAGGATCGCCGGATGAGGCGCATATCCATCTTTCTCGCTGAATGTATACAGAGCCCACCCTGTTTCTGGATGTCTCAGTTTAATCTCGATAAATTCAAAAGGAAACAAACGCGCCAGATTGTAGGCAATCGCTCGCAAGCATTCGGAGAGGTCGAGACTCGATCCAACGGCTCGGATGAAATCCGCAGTAATATCCACAAGGCGATGTTCGTCCTCTTTTGCCACATCGAGGGGCATCAGGCGCACAAGGGTTGCTCCCAGGAAAACGGGCAAGACGTAGGAACGCCCCTCGACCCGTTGCCCGTTGACCACGAGATGTTTTTCTCCAGGCCAGGCACAGAGATCCAGAAAATCCCCCGCCGGCTGAGAACGACGCGTCAATACTTCCAGGTCCGGGACATCCTCCTCTTTCAGGCCAAAAAGCGCGCGTCCACGGGCATTGATATATTCCACTCGCCCACCCATCACGAACAAAATGGCTTCCTGTTCGTTTTCCACAGGGGGTTGGGAAAACGCAGGTGCACCCATATACAGCGGAGCCGGAGCTGGGCGGCGATGCTGCAGGATTTTCGCGATCCCCCAGATGCCAAAGAACAGGCTCAAGCCAAGCACCAGCAAATAGAGTCCGCTTATTAAATTCTCGTACATATCATTCGTCTCTTCGGAAACTCACGCTTCGGCTGCCAGGGTATCCTGGCGACGCATTTCTGCTGCCAGCTCAGTAATTTCCCGAATATCTGTAAAATTATGCTCACTGGAAGGGAGAATCCCTATGGACAGGCTCATAAACGGCACTTTTTCCAACACACCCTCTTTGTTGGGGGCCACCATGTAGCCTTGCTGGCGATCAATGAAGTTATAGTGTGAAAGCACTTCCTCCGCAAAACGCGTTTTCAAGCGTTGCTTGATGGAAGGCGCCACTGTTTCAGAAGTGATGATAATAAAGTTATCCCCTCCAGCATGGCCAATGAAATCATCAGGAGTCCCCAACTCATCTACCACTTCGCTGAGCAACATGGCCGTAAAACGCAAGACATCATCACCGGCTACGAAGCCATAGACATCTCGAAACGCCTCGAAGTGATTAATGCGAATGTCCAGTAATGCCCACCCCTTTTCGCGGATGATCTGGCGAAGCTGATCTTCGATCAATCGTCCTGCGGGTAAACCGGATCGCGGATCGGTTAAACTTTCGCGCTCGGCGCGGCGGATCGCTCCCTGGACGCGCAATTTCAACTCTTCGATGTCGAAAGGTTTGGTGATATAGTCGTCAGCTCCCAGTTCCAGACCCTGCAATTTATCGCTCCGCTCATCCTTTTGGGTAAGGAAGATGACCGGTATATGACTGGTACGGGTGTTCATCCGCAAGGTGCGGCAGACCTCATAGCCATCAATGTCAGGGAGCATGATGTCAAGGATAATCAAGTGAGGCATTCCCTGGCGCGTTTTTTCCAGCGCATCTTTTCCGCGCGGGGCGATCTCGACCTCATAGTCCAGGCTGGTGAAATAGATCTTCAGCATATTCGCGATGTCGGGATCGTCTTCTACAATCAGCAAGCGAGCTTTTCCCATGCAGAGCCTCCTCTCAGAAAATTCAAACCGGCGAAGGCGCAAATGTAAGGCGTCTCTGCCGTGCTTTCTGTTTGATCTTCTCTATTTCCGCTTCCGTCACCGTTCTCTCAAAAGCACGAAAACCGCTCAGGCGAAAGCCATGTTTTTCAGCTATCCGGGTAATTTCCTGAACACGTTCAAGAGAGATTTCTCTGCCTAAGGTGTAATCTTCAAAGCGTCCTTCCAGGGCCAGCGCCATCGTCTCGGCCATACAGGCGTAGGCTTTTCCAGGGGGAAAACCAAAATCAAAGTGAAAATCCACTGCGCCAGGCACATCTACTATGCCGCCATCAATTACCAATATATCATCTCTGCTTGCTGCTACCATTGCAGAAACATCGCGAGGGCGAGCCACATCACATACCACGCTTCCCGGAGCAAGGTGCTGCGGCTCAATGATACTGTGAATGGCGCTGGTTACTGTCAGAATGACCATGGCCTGGCGCAACTGATGCAAATCCGTGCTCCAGATCACCTCACCGCGCGCCAGGGGCTTCAACTGGGCCGCAAGCATTTCCAGCTTTTCCGGGTGGCGCGCGATCAACAACAGGCGACCCGCCTGAGGCGCCAGCAAGTGAGCGCACACCCGTCCAATCGCACCCGTCGCTCCGACGACCGCGACTGTAACCTGTGAAAGGGGAATCCCCATATATTCCGCCGCACGCACCGCAGCCTGAACCGCCACCGCTACGGTATATGCATCACCGGTGGTAACCGGCACCTTCAGCGCCTGCGCGATGGTGATACCAGCATCTCCCACCACCGAGGTGAAAGCTCCCAACCCCAGAATTTTCGCTCCAAGCCGCTCCGCCAGTCGTCCCGTCTGAATGATCTTGCGATACACAAGGGGGACAGGTAGCTCCATCATACGGCGCGGCGTGAGCGGGCAGGCCACAAACCAGCCTTTAATTTCCTTCCCTGTGGCTTCTGAAACGATCCCCTCGATCTCCGAAATGTAAACGGGAGGGAAAAAAGTGGAAAAGAAATCAATCTGACGCTCGCTGAGCAACCTGCCCAGGAGAGGATATTTGCGGCTCACATCCCGCTTGGGATCAATGGGATGGATGATAAACGCAAAGGTATCCATTACCAAGACTCCGCATCCGGCTTTGGATGGTGGTATAGCGCCTGATGCACATTTCCCTTTGGCCAGCGATGGTGATCGCTTTCCTCAAAATGCACATCACGGGTGATCACACGTCGCTCCTGAGTGGCAGCCAGGACAACATCCGAATCAATAACGCGCGCTGGATAAACGACCATGCCGGATCCGATACGGCAATTATGCCCCACACATCCTCCCATCACCGGGCGATTGGCAGGTTTCAGTTCACCATGGCCATCCCGCGCCCGGATCGGAATAGGGATCAAGTTATAATCTGTCCAGGTTGACCCTGCGCCGATAAAAGTATTGCGCCCGATCACACATAACTGCAAACAGGTATTCTGCGCTACCATGCTATGTTCCATCAGCGTAGTCATAAACAGCGCCGCCCGGAAGGGTAAAAAGGCGCCATCTCCCACTACCGAAAGCATCAACTGACAACCCTGAGAGATATTCACGTTGTTCCCAATAATGCAATTTTCGATCACCGCGCCGGCGCCAATGGTGACGTTATCTCCAATGATGGTGGGGCCATGAATGATCGCCGTAGGATCAATCACGCAGTTCTTCCCTATTTTAACCAATTCAGAACACTCCAACAACTGTTTCCCTTCGTACAATGCTCGCGCCAGAATGCGGAGTTTGAATCCCAGGTCTTCTGCGAGCCGCTTTTCAAAACGTGCGCCACGGGCAAACAGCCCAAACACAATATCCGCGATAAAAATGTGCACCCAGGAATCAATCGCCATCAGCGCTCGCAACGGGACATGGAACGTGAGGTCCCCCGTCTCATCGGCCATATACGTCGGCACATGGTAATACCCGATCTCTCGCGACTCCAGATCGATCACCAACGGCTCAGCATCCGGAACAGGCCCGTGCGGATAGTACCACAAATCGGCCAGGTACAGATTGCCGGCAGGTGTATACGAAACAGAGAGGGGCAACGCATGTTCACGGAAGGCCGGATCGCTGGCGGAAAAGGCGGCGCGCACCGGCTTCCGAAGACGACGGGCTTCCTGGAGAAATTTCTCGATGTATGGCGCATCGAAAAACAGGTTATCCCGATACACCAACATCTCCTCGCGCCGCTGCGGGAGAGGTTGCCCCGGTAGCAGTTCAATTTCCCGTTCTACATAAGGCGAAAGCACCAGGCGCTGCCAGAGCCAGAGAGGATAATTCTGAAGGCGCAAATCCCGCGCCGGTTCATGGAACGGGAAGATGGGATTCGGGGCACGCAATACCACTTTAAGCATTCTAATCTCCTAGCGAACGGGCCGGGATCTCAAACAGACAAACCGGCGCCTTCTGCGGCGGAGAGGGAAGCGCACGGACAAGGTAAATTTTCCCATCTCCAAGGCGTTGTAAGGTTTCCTCAAGCACTCCGATCATCCAGTAGCAACAGGGAAACTCGCCCCCCGGCTCAATGACCAGGGGACAATCATGGATCTGCCAGAGCCATCCATCCAGGGAGCGCGTGACGAAGAATTTCTCCATAAAAACCCGATCCATCCAGCTCGCCAGCCCCTCCAGGCCTCGCTGAATACGCACAGGACGAGGCAGCAGTCGAAATTCGCTCCGATTCCATCCTAACTCATCCCGGAAAAAGCGCAGGCCATATTTCACCCAGGCCCGTCCGCTGCGCAATGCCAGACCTCGTCCCGCATGGATGCCATACACGGCCTCCAGCGCTTTCTGCAATTCCATGATCTGCATCAGAGAGCAGAAGGGTTGGCCAGAAAGTGGAAAGGTGTGTTCGCTGATCCTTTGGACCTGCTCCAGGCCCAGGATTTCCTCCAGAGCCATCCAGCAACTTCGCTCCAGTTCTTTTGCACCTGTAGCCATCACAGCATGACCTCCGGTTTGTCCAGGAAGTCCTTGAGCACTTCAACGAATGTTTGATGCTCTTCCAGCATGGGAAAATGCCCTGCCCGAGGAAAACGATGAATCTCTGCATGGGGTACCCCCTTTTTGAGCGTCTCCCACTGACGCGGATGCACAATATTATCCCGATCTCCGTACATCCCCATCACCGGGACGCGAACAGAGGGAAGGGAGGGGCGCAAATCGGTACGACGGAGGGAAGCGATGCTGGTCAGGAAAGATTCCAGGGTCGTGCGGGAAAGATCGCGGTCCATCATATCCGGGAAATGTGGGTCACGGCAAATCAGCGGGGAGGCCTGGCGCAATCCCCAGCGGAACAGACGCATATTGTTGAAAAGCAGATACGCGATCCAGCGATAGCCGGCCAGCTTCAAGGGAAGGGCCAGCGAGGAGCCCACAATCGGAGAACCGACTACCACCACTTTGCTCACGCGATGGGGATACTGAATGGCTACTGACAGGCTCACTGTACCTCCCATGCTATGCCCGACCAACGGCGCTCGCAAAATGCCCAATTGCTCCATAAACTGATCCACCAGGCTCACGAAATCCTGCACTGCATACGTGGAGCGCTTCTTTCCCGATTCGCCAAAACCCCAAAAATCCAGGGCATAGGTGCGATAAGAACGCCCCAGTACGGTCATGGTATCTTGCCACAATCCCCATGAGCCTAACCAGCCATGGAGCAAGATCACTGGCCGGCCGCGCCCGTAGACTTCGTAATGAAGGATGCCTTGATCGGTGGTGATCGAGGACACGGCTATTCGATTTCTTCGAGGATGCTATAGAGAAGTTCCAAAAGCACTTTCTTTACGGATTCTTTATCTTTTGCCACGCAGGGCAAAAGTTTCACCTTCGGATCCAGTCGCAAGGCATGGCGCATATCCTCGAGGTCCCAGGCATCGGGCAAGTCCTGTTTGTTCGCCGCCACCACATACGGCGTGGGAGCATAGGCGCGAAACGTTTCCAGAATGGTGCGCGCTTCGCGAAAGGTCTCCGGGCGTGTGGAATCTACCAAAACAATGAAGCCAAGCATACCTTCAGAAAGAATCTCCCACATGAAGTCGAAACGTTTTTGCCCGGGAGTGCCAAACAGATAGAGCACCAGATCCTCATCCACGGTGATACGACCGAAATCCATGGCCACGGTGGTTGTCTCTTTGACCGCCCGTTCGGAGGCACTGGAAATCTTGCGCTCCGTAGAAACCACATCAATTTCGCTCACCGACCGGATGAACTCTGTCTTGCCCGCACTGAAAGGACCTGTGACCACCATCTTTACGGTTTGCATACTTCCATCTCCTCAGGGAATTACAGGCTGCGAATGCGCCCGATGAGTTTATTGATCAGAGATTTTTGCTCCTCTCGATTGTCTGTTGGGAACATGCGCGATGGAGTGACTGGCATTGGCGCCCCTTCCGGTCGCACCAGTTCTACCAGGCCGGCCTGGAGCAGACCATACACGATGCGCCGTATTTCTAATTCATTCATTTTGACAGCGGCGGCAATCTGACGAATCGTATTTTTAGGATTAATATACGAGACGACGCGCCACTCTTCAAGGCTCAGATTGACGTTGCGCAAGGGGCGTTCGGTGAATTTGAGCGCTATGTCCAGGCTGGGTATCTCCTCCTGCAATTGTTCCCACTCGCGTAGCTGGCGCGCGCCCTCGATAATCAGGTTCTCCAGGTCAATGCGCACATGGATCCGATCAGGGGGCGGAGGCACATCGTTCTCAAAGCGAAACACGCCCTCCACCCAGGTAAACAGGCGACGGATCACTTCCGTATAGTGCGCCTGAAGCAACAGGAGGATCTCCTCCTGACTCAAATAGCCAGCGTTGACCAGGAGGAGCCCCAGTTCCTTATCGCTCATCTGGCTGGCACGCTCCAGGATGGCACGATATTGATTGGCGCTGATCTTCCCTGCCTTATGCAAGATCGTAGCCAGGCGATCATCTTCCTGATCAATACGCGCGTACGCCAGTTTCCCCTCGCGGAAACTAGCACTGGCCTGTTCGTTCCCAGGCCCATCAATCAAAAGGGTGCCGCTTTTTTGAGCCAGGTTCACCAGATTGAGCAACTGGGTGATTGTGAAATCCCTTAAATTTCCGCGCAGCGCCATAAGAACCTCGAGAGAAACAATGCACAAAAATTATACCCTATCTTTGGAGCAACCTGCTGGAGCAAAAAAGGAGGTGATACTGTATCATTCGTTCAGGAAATTCGCAGCGAGTCGCCCGACCCCCAACCCCGTTTACGGGGCAGGAACCCCTAACCCCGCTTGCGAGGCAGGGGTCCCTAACCCCGCTTACGAGGCAGGGGGTCTGGCTACCACAAGCCATGAAAAACCGTCTGTCTCCTGTCATTGCGAGCGAAGCGCATGTCCCGAGCGAGCGTGGGGAAAGCAATCTTCTGGCCGATATGGGGATTGCGTCGCCGCCTGCGGCGGCTCGCAATGTAACGGTAGAAAATTTTCTACCGCAACAAAGATGGCAGTGGGGGGTGGTTACTTTCGTTCTCAAATTTCCTGAAGGAAAGATACACTACCAAAACGCTTCTTGACCCCACTGCAAAAACTCATCACGGAGCGCACGGAGTACACAGAATGCATAAGATTTATGAGTGAAAGGAAAATTTTCGTCGCTTGAAAGCATATACCAAAACTTTTATGCTCTATTTTTACATAAAAGATGAAATTACCTTGTGTCTTTGTGCTCTCTGTGGTCTCTGTGGTAAAAAATTACCTTTTGCAGTGCCGCCAAAGATACACTAACCCCGAAGCTAACCAGTCAGCACACTGCGTTCTATTTCGAGTAAAATCATAGTATCAGCAAAACATTTCCACGAATTGGAAAATACACTCTCAAGAGAGCGAGCGAACTATGGATCTCAAAGCACAACTCAATCAGGCCTTGAAGGAGGCCATGAAGTCAGGGGATGAAATACGAAAGCGCACCGTGCGCATGGCGCTGGCTGCGATAAAACAAGCCGAAATTGATCGGCAGGTCACGCTGGACGATCAGGGCGTGCTCAGCATCCTGCAACGGGAGATTAAGACGCGGCGCGAGTCGCTGGAAGAGGCACAAAAAGCCGGGCGCGAGGATCTAGTGCAGGCGCTGCAGGCAGAGATAGCGGTGCTTCAAGCCTTTCTCCCCCAGGCACTGAGTGCAGAGGAACTGCGCGCCCTGGCAAAAGCAGTGATCGAAGAAGTGGGCGCCAGCTCAGTGGCAGATATGGGCCGGGTGATGAAAGCCCTGATGCCGCGCGTGGCAAACCGCGCCCCCGGAGATCAGGTCAGCCAGATCGTGCGTTCTCTTCTGACGGGAACGTGAATCCTGTGGACCTGCCCGATTCCTCCTCACCCTCCCTGGGAAAAAGACTCCTGTTGGGAGGGATATTCGTTCTTACATTCATCGGGGTGCTGGTCGCTCTCTTCCTGCCCTTCTGGCAGCGACGCATCCCATCCCTGCGCGTCGGCGATGTTTCCCTGCGCACCATCGTCGCCCCATCTGATATCGAATATGTGAGTGAAGTGCGCACCCATGAGGCCCAGGAGGCGGCCGCGCGCTCTGTCGCGCCCGTTTACACCCCTCCAGACCCGGAACTGGCACGACAACAGATCCAGCGGTTGCGCGAGGTGCTCCAGTTTATTTCGGCCATCCGCCAGGATCCTTTGAGCACTTTCGATGAGAAGCGCGCCCGCCTGGCTGAAAGTGGCCAGATCCACCTGGAAGAAAAGATTATCCAGGCCTTACTCCGCCTTCCAGATTCCACCTGGGAGCGCCTGCAGCAAGAAGCGCTTACCCTGCTGGAACGCGTTTTGCGCACCCGGATTCTGGAGGAAGACCTGCCCAAGGTGCGTCAAAATCTGGTGGAAATGGTCAGCCTGACGCTGGCTCGCGAGGAGGCCGAGCTGGTCGCAGCCCTGGTTTCGCCCTTCGTCATCGCCAACAGCTTTTACAGCCCGGAAATGACCGAAGCCGCCCGCCAGCAGGCGCGCCAATCGGTTGCGCCGATTGTACAGCGTTACAAGGCAGGTGAAACCATTGTCAGCAGCGGTGACATCCTCACCGCTGTCCAGTATGAGGCCCTACAAAAATTTGGGCTGGTCTCGACGGCCACGGATTGGAATCAGTACATGGGGCCGGCGGCACTCGCTCTGGGGTTGAGCATTCTGGCGCTCCTCTATCTTTCGGCCCAAAGGAATCCACCCTGGCTGCGAGAGGAACGCGAAGCCTTTGTCACCGCTTCTCTCTTCCTGATCTTTCTCACCGGTGCGCGTCTTTCGATCCCTGAACGAACTCTCATCCCCTACCTGTATCCGATTCCGGCCCTCGGGTTGACGTTGAGCGCGCTCTTCGGCAGCGAAGCGGGGATCCTTTTCTCCCTTCTGATCGCCTTCCTGGCGCCGTATGGTCTGCCTCCCTTTGCAGCTCTGACCCCTTATTATTTACTTTCTTCGCTGATGGGAATCCTGGCGCTTGGTGATGCGCACCGTTTTCGGGCTTTTCTGCAAGCCGGCCTTTTAAGTGCCTTCGGAGGCATGGTTGCCTTGCTCGCCTATCGCTTCTCATCGCCCACCGACTGGATGGGAATTGCCACCCTGTTGTTGAGCGCATGGATCAACGGCATGGTGCTTTCCACCGGCCTGGCATTTCTTTTCCAGTACCTTCTGGCCCAATTCCTCGATCTGACCACCCCCCTGCAATTGCTGGAAATTTCTCGCCCCGACTTCCCGTTGTTGCAATACTTTCTCCGCCACGCCCCAGGCACTTATCAACATAGCCTGCAAGTGGCCAACCTGGCCGAACAGGCCGCAGAACGCATTGGCGCGGATGCACTCCTGACGCGCGTTGGCGCCCTGTTTCACGACGTTGGAAAAGCCCAGAACGCCTCGTTTTTCATCGAAAACCAATCCCCGGCCCAGGTCAACCCTCACACCGATATGCCGCCTGAGGAGGCGGCTGCGTTGATCATCCGCCATGTCAGTGACGGCGTGGCCCTGGCGCGCAAATATCGCCTGCCGCGGCGGATCATAGACTTCATACAAGAACACCACGGCACAATGCTCACCCGTTTCCAGTATCAGCAAGCGGTGGCAAAAGCGGGCGGCGATCCTTCCAAAGTCAACACCGAACGCTTTCGCTATCCAGGACCGCGGCCGCGTTCACGAGAAACCGCGATCCTGATGCTCGCCGATGGGGTGGAGGCGCGGGCCCGATCCATGAACCTCTCTGACGAAGATCAGCTCCGGGCGATGATCCGCCAGGTGATTGAACAGGCGCGCAAAGAAGGGCAACTGGATCATGCCCCCTTAACCATGGCCGAACTGAAACGCATCGAAGAATCCTTCCTTTCCACCCTGCGTGGTCTGCATCACCCACGCATCCAGTATCCGCCTGCAGAAGTTCCGGAGGGGAGCGAAACATAACATCCTGGCCTCGCATACCCCTTTTCGGAGGCTATCCTTTGAAGGAGTCCTATGCCCGCCCCCAAATTTCTGATCCACATTCATCGCGAACCTGGTCTCAAAGTCCCCTTCTCCATTTCCCTGGTACGAAAAGCGGCGCAGGTCGCTCTGCGAGAGCAAGGCATCCACGAACCCTGTGCGCTGACCGTCTACCTCACCGATGATAGCCATATCCAGGAATTCAATCGTCAGTACCTGGGGATAGATAGTCCAACCGATGTGCTTTCGTTCCCAGCCGCTGAACACGATCCAGAACAGGGCCGCCTGTACCTGGGGGATATTCTCCTCTCCATCCCTCGCGCCCAGGAACAAAGCCAGAAAGCTGGCCATGCTCTGGAAGCAGAAATCCAACTGCTGATCGTGCACGGGGTGCTCCACCTGTTAGGGCATGATCACGCGGAAGTGGAAGAAAAACAGCGAATGTGGCAGGCGCAGGCTGCCATCCTGGAACAACTTGGCTGGGACCCTTCGATTGTTCGCGAAACCTGAAGCATAGGATGAACAAACTCTGGGAATTTTTACGCTCACGGGCGCGGTCTTTCGTCTATGCCTTTCACGGTTGGGGATATGTGCTGCGTACCCAGCAAAACGCCTGGATCCATGCCGTGATCTCGCTCGTTGTCTTTGCGCTGGGTCTGTGGTTGGGCCTGCGGCCTCAAGAGTGGGCGATCTTGATCCTGACAATGGCCATGGTATGGGCGGCTGAGATCGTCAACACAGCCATTGAGGCAGTTGTGGATCTGGCCAGCCCCTTCCGTCATCCGCTGGCAAAAGTGGGGAAAGATGTCGGTGCAGCCGCCGTGCTGATCGCGGCGCTGGCCTCCGTGGTGATTGGGCTGCTGATTTTAGGCCCCCCTCTCTATGCCCGCGTTCTTGCCTGGCTACGCTAAGCGGCGCGGCCATCCATCATCTCGGTCCCTACCGTCTACCGTCCACAGTCCACGGTCTACCCTCTATTCTCCCCAACTGGCCCTGACCAGCGCCGGCAGGATTTCCCCTGCTTTGCCGTGGAAGGCGAAATCGGCCCTGGGAGTGAGCGGTGTCGTTTCCAGGTTGATTTCGATCAGGAGCGCACCGCGGTTTTTAGCGGCATAGGGCAGGGAAGCCGCTGGCTGCACGATGCCTGAAGTGCCAATGGAGAAGAAAACCTGCGCCTGTCGCGCTGCTTCTACGGCTGCCTGCAGCGCTGCGGCGGGCAGTGACTCGCCGAACCACACCACATCCGGCCGCAACAGCCCTCCACACCGTTCACAACGTGGCACCTCCAGCCCATCATCTTCCCAATCCAGGGCGCTTTCACCGCAGACCGAGCAGCGCACCCGCTGAATGTTGCCATGTAGCTCGATCACATTACGACTGCCGGCCATCTGATGTAGCCCATCCACATTCTGCGTGATCAAGGTGAAATACGGCACGTGACGTTCCATCTCGACCAGGGCATAGTGCGCCGGGTTCGGACGTGCTCCTTTCACCGCCTCGCGTCGGTATGCATACCAATCCCATACCTGTTTCGGATTGCGCCAAAAGCCCTCCGGGGAGGCCAGCTCCTCCGGGCGATATTGTCGCCACAGCCCGTTTTGAGGATCGCGGAAGGTACGCAACCCCGATTCCTGGGATATGCCGGCGCCGGTAAGCACAACAACTCGCGCAGCACTGCGTAACTTCAAAAGCAGGGCTTCAGGGAATTCGAGCGCATTCGCCATCATGCTTGTACTAAAAAGCTACTGCCCACCTGCACCACTCCAGATGAGCAGTAGCCGAATGGGTGCTCCCACAACCTACGGCAGGAACATCGCCTGTGCGGCCTGACTGGAAAAAGTAAACCAGGGTGCAAACACCGTTCCCAGCAGTATCACACCCAGGATCAGCACACCCAGCCCCCAGGCCGTCGCCTGTGAAAGTTGAATCGGATGCTTCTCCTCTTCTTCACCCGGCATACGGTAGAGATACACGTATTTCATGACGTTCAGGTAATAGTAAAGGCCTACTATCGAATTCAATACGCCGACAAAAACGAGCCAGATATAGCCAGCCTCCACACCCGCGGCAAAGACAAACACCTTGGCCACGAAACCTCCAAAGGGTGGCATCCCAGCCAGCGAGAGGAAGGCAACCAGCATCGCCAGCGCCAGCCAGGGAGAACGGCGGCTCAAGCCGTTGTAAGCAGTCACTTCATCCGAGCCCAGTACCTTCCCCAGTGCCATGAGGATGCCGAAGGCAGCCAGGTTGGTGAGGAGGTACACAATCAGATAGAAAGTCACACTGGTCATCCCCAGTTCCGTTGCCGCCACAACGCCGATCAGGATATATCCGGCATGTGCAATCGAAGAATAGGCCAGCAGCCGCTTGAGATTGGTCTGCGGCAGTGCCAGCAGGTTGCCAATCGTCATCGTCAGCGCCGCCAGGATCGCCAGCAGCAGGGGCCAGGGGATCTGCGCAGAGGGAAACGCCATCAGGAACAGACGCAGCAGCACCGCAAAGCCCGCGGCTTTTGAGGCCGTGGAAAGGAAACCGGTCACCGCTGTCGGAGCACCCTGATAGACATCCGGCGCCCAGAAATGAAAAGGCGCCACCGAGACCTTGAACGCCAGGCCAACCGTCACAAGCGCCAGAATCCCCCAGGCAACCTGCAGCGAAAGCTGGCCGCTCGCGAATTTCTCTCCCAGGGCCGCCAGAGCGGTTGTACCCGCCAGACCAAACAACAGACTCAAACCATATAACATCACCGCCGAGGTCAAAGCCCCGAAAAACAGATACTTGAAGCCGGCCTCTGTGGAATCCTGCTCGTTCAAGAAAAACCCTGCCAGCACGTAAAGCGGGATGGAGGTGGTCTCAATCGCCAGGTAGAGCATGACCAGATCGCTGGCGGAGGCCATCAAACACATCCCCAGCGTCGCCGCCAGGAGCAGCAGATAGGCTTCCCCGCGTTTTGAAAGCAGCGGATGATCCATGAAAAAGAGCGCTGTCAGGGCCGCGCCAAAGAGGAAAAGCATTTTGAAGAGAAATGCGAACCAGTCAAAGCGGATCATGCCGCCAAAGGCCTCTTGAGAAGCCCGCGGCGTGCCGAAGATCAGGCTCACGATCATGATCAACAACAGCCCATAAAAGGTGACCCAGCCACTGCGAGGATGCTCACCTTTCCAAAACGGCTCAACGATAAAGAGAAGCAGAGCCAGGACAAGCAGAAGCAATTCAGGAAGAATGGCGAGAAGCATCAGGCACCTCCCAACAGGTGCAAAATGTAATCAACCCCACGCCCAACCATCGGCGCCATCAGGCCGGGGAACAGACCCAAACCAACCATGAACGCGCACAGCGTCACAATCGCCAGCTTATCCAGCGGCGTGACATCCCCGACATGATGGTGCAACAGCACTTCAGAGGCCTCGCCGAAGAAGACGCGGCGCACAATGATCAAGATATACGAGGCGGTGACCACTATCGAAACCGCAGCGATGACCGCAATCAACCACTGGGTCTTCCAGACACCCATGAAGATCGGGAACTCGGCGATAAACCCGGAAAAGCCTGGCATCCCCATAGATACCAGACCCCCGATGATGAAACCGATGGCAGGATAAGGCATCACCTTCGCAAAACCGCCCAGATCGGGGATGTGGCGCGTGTGAGCACGGTCATAGACCATCCCAACGACGGCAAAGAAGAGGGCGGTCATCACACCGTGCGAGAACATCTGCAGACCGGCGCCAAGCAACCCTTCCCGTGACAGGGTGGCAAAGCCCATCATCACCAGCCCCATGTGCGAGACGGAGGAGAAACCGATCACATATTTGAAATCCGTCTGCACGAAAGCGATAAACGCACCGTACACCACGTTGACCGTCGCCAGGCCCAGGATTAACCAGGACCACTCTTTCGCTCCCTGCGGCATCAGCATAATCCCGACGCGGAGCGCAGCGAAAGCGCCCAGCTTCATCAGCACACCCGCATGGAACATCGAGACCGCGGTTGGCGCAGCCACATGACCATCCGGTGACCAGTTATGGAAGGGCCAGATGCCTCCCAGCACGGCAAATCCCAGGAACACGGGCAAAAACCACAGGCGCTGGAATTCCGCGCTGAAGCCGGCCTGCTCCAGGTGCAGCAGGTCAAACGAGAGGACTCCCGTATTCTGATACGCCGTCCAGACCATCGCCAGCGCACCCACCAGCGAGATCACCGAGCCCACAAACAGATACAGGGTCAGCTTCATCGCGGCGTATTCGCGCGTCACCACCCATCCCCAGATCACAATCAACAGGTACATGGGGAAGACGGCGATCTCATAGAAGAAGAATAACATGAAGAGGTCCAGCGAAGCAAAGACGCCAAAGACGCCGCTGGCCAGGATGAACAAGAAGGCGAAGAACTCTCGTGGACGATCCTGAATGCCCGCAGAAACGCCGTTCCTTTCTTCTCCCCAGGAGATCAATACCCCGGTAAACATCACGATCCCGGTCAACAGGATCAGCGGCGTGCTCATTCCATCTACGCCGAAATGCAGCGAAATCCCCAAAGTCGGCAGCCAGGAATATTGCTCCACAAACTGGTATCCATCCATCCCCTGCAGGAGATAGGTCAGATAGACCCAGGCGGAAAGGATCAGGTCCAGGGTGGCTGCAGCCAGGGCTACGCTACGCACCAGGTCTTTCCGGCGGGCTGGCAGCATCAGGATGATCAGCGCTGCCACCAGCGGAGTAAAAACAATCACGCTCAAAAAAGGGAATTGCATAGCTCACCTCTGTTCCGAAGTTGCTGCCATCAGAATAGCCGCATCACGGCCTCGTTGATCACCTTCAAAATCCAGGATGGCCAGACGCCGATAAGCAGGATCAACGCCATCAGGGGAGCCATCACCACAATCTCGCGCGGGGTCATCTCCGTCAGGCGATGTTCACCATGCGCCCAGTGCTCATTCAGCGGGCCATGAAGGACCTGTCGGATCGCCTTCAAAATGTAGGCGCCGGTGAAGAGCAGCCCTAACATGGAGATCGCCGTGTAAGAGGTCAGCACAGGGTAAGCGCCTCGCACCACGAGGAATTCAGAGACGAAACCATTCAACCCAGGGAGTCCCAGCGAGGCCATGCTGGTAAAGATCAAAATGCCGCCATAAACGGGCACCAGAGGGAAGAGTCCACCCAACTCGTTCAGGTTACGAGTATGCGTGCGCTCGTAGATCACGCCCACCAGGAAGAACATCCCGGCAGCCGAGAGGCCATGATTGAACATCTGCAGGATCGCCCCATTCAATGCGATGCGCGCGTCGGCGGTGCCGGCGGCCAGCGCGGCTGCAGCGATCCCCAGCACCACGAAGCCCATGTGATTCACCGAAGAGTAGGCCACCAGGCGCTTGAAATCATTCTGGGCATAGGAGCCAAAAGCGCCGAAGACAATCGCCGCCGTCGCCAGCAAAGCCAGCGCCCCGGCATACATGCGCGCCTCCAGCGGATAGAGCGGCAGCACCAGGCGCAAAAAGCCATACGCGCCAAGCTTCAGCAAAACGCCAGCCAGGATCATCGAACCTGCGGTAGGGGCCTCGGTGTGGGCATCTGGCAACCAGGTATGGAAAGGCCAGACCGGCACTTTGATCGCGAAGGCGATCACAAACGCCCAGAAGGCTATCGTCTTCACTGTGCTGACCGACATCCCCAGCAACGTGCCTTCGGTCAATGCGTTCCAGGCCTTATAAAGCTCCGGCAAATCGTAGGTCTGGAACAACACCCCCAGCAACTGGATGGAAAGCAACAGCCCCAGCGAACCGCCCATGGTGTAGATCATGAACTTCAGGGAGGCATAATCCCGGTTCGCCGAACCCCACTGGTTGATCAGGAAATACATCGGCACCAGCCCGACCTCCCAGAAGACGAAGAAGATGAGCAGGTCCAGCGCCAGGAAAACCCCAAGCATGCCCGTCTCCAGGAGGAGGAAAAGGATCATATACGCCTTCACGCGATCCGTGATGCTAAACGAGGCCAGGATCGCCAGCGGCGTGAGCAGGGTGGTGAGCAGAACCATGGTCAGCGAAAGCCCATCCACGCCCAGATGGAGCGAAGAGTGGAGCGCGGCATACCAGATGTAGCGCTCCTCAAACTGAAACCCCTCCCGCGACGGATCAAATTGAAACCATAACAGGATCGAAAGCGCCAGCGGGACCAGGCTGACCAGGAACGCATACCAGCGTAACAACCCCACCCGTTTGGACGGCAGGAAAAGCATCACCAGCGCCGCCAGCGTGGGGAAGAAAAGGATCAAACTCAGGAGATGAGCGTTCAAAAAGTCCATGTTCTACCCCTCCATCAGGCCAACACCAGGAAGTAATACAGCAAGGCAGTGATCAGAAGGAAAGCCAGCAGGGAGGCCACCATATACTGCTGCAGGCGTCCACTCTGGATCGGGCGCAATTCCGCTCCGCTGCTCTTCACCACCTTCGCTGTACCATCGCCGATGGTCTCATTGATGATCGCCTTGTCAATGTAGGTACGCAGCGCCGTCCCAATTACCGCTGCGGAGCGGCCAATCGTATGGAGCACGCCATCAATCAGGCCCTTATCCAGAGCCAGGTACACCACCTTTTCTGCAAACCAGTAAGAGGGGCGGATGAAAAGGAAGGTATAGGCCTCATCAAAGTACCACTTGTTTTTGAGCACGGGTATTTGGAACTTATCCTCTTCCACCGTGCGCACCCCTCGATAGACCCACCAACCCAATCCCAGGCCCCCCAGCGAAACCAGAAGCGAGGTCAGGAGCGGCGCCCAGTTGAAGGGGGCAGCTTCCGGTATTTCGCTCAGCGTCGAGCCGACGAACTCGTGGAACCAGTTTGGCACCACTCCGCCCAGGATCGGGAAATGTTCCGGAATACCCACCCAGCCATAAGCGACAGCAAAGATCGCCAGCACGAACAGCGGCAGCGTCATCGTCCAGGGTGTCTCCTGGGCATGTTCTGCGGCCTTCGTGCGCGGCTCCCCCAGGAATGTGAGGGTGATCTGGCGCATCGTGTAAAAAGCAGTCAGGAAGGCTGCCACGGCCAGGGTCAGGAAGACAGCCAGATGTCCATGTCCAAAGGCGTCGGCCAGGATTTCGTCTTTAGACCAGACCCCCGCCGTCACCAGCGGGAAGCCGGCCAGGGCAAAGCCGCCGATCAGGAAAGTCCAGAAGGTGATCGGCATCTTCTTACGCAGGCCTCCCATGTTGAACATGTTCTGCGGATCAATGTGCTCCCCCGTATGGAGCACCCCGTGTTCCATCCCATGAATCACGGAACCGGATCCGAGGAAGAGGAGCGCCTTGAAGAAGGCATGGGTGATCAGGTGGAAGGCCGCCGCCACATAGGCGCCGATGCCGGCTGCTGCGATCATGTAGCCGAGCTGAGAAATGGTCGAATAGGCAAGCACGCGCTTGATGTCGTTCTGCGCCACAGCGATTGTCGCCGCAAAGAGCGCAGTGAAGGCGCCGATGAAGGCGACAATGCTCATCGTGCCGGCATCCAGACGCAGCAAGGGGAACATGCGAATCACCGCATACACGCCGGCGGAGACCATGGTCGCCGCATGGATCATGGCGCTGACAGGGGTCGGGCCTTCCATCGCATCCGGCAACCAGACGTGCAGCGGCCATTGTGCCGATTTGCCGACCGTACCGATGAACAGCAGCAGGCTGATCAGGCCCGCCGCCGAAAGGCCGAGGATCGGTGTTGGCACACTGGCCAGGGTATGCAAAACGTCTTCGCGGAAGATGGTCGCAAACGAGAGCGACCCTGTGGCAGAATACAGGAAGGCGATCCCCAAAAGCATGAAGACATCGCCGATGCGCGTGGTCATAAAAGCCTTGACCGCCGCATTGCGCGCCGAGGGCTTCCCGTACCAGAAACCGATCAGCAGGTAGGAACACAACCCCATGATCTCCCAACCGACGAACAACGTCAGCAAGTTATCGGAGACCACCAGGAGATACATCCCGAAAGCGAAAAGGCTGATAAAGGCGAAAAAGCGCGAATACATCGGCTCCACGGAAGGCACCTTATGCGCGTGCCCATGGGCATCTTTCACCGTCGCGCCGTGGGGCGGCAAGCCCTTGACATCGTGATCGCCCTGCGGCTGACCGTAATTGTGGTAGCCGACGCTATAGATAAAAATCATCAGGATCGTCCAGGCGACGAAGAACAGCACCGCTGCGCCCAACGGATCCAGGTAAACCCCGATGCGCAACCAGGTATCCGCAGTCGGCAACCACGGGATGGATTGGGTGAACGGATGGCGCCCCAACTCATGGGTGCCAACGGCGCGCACAAAAACCGCCATGCTCCCCAACCAGGAGAGAAAGGCCGCACCGATAGCCAGACTATGACTCAGGCCGCGCCAGCGATTGGTAAAAAGCACGATCAGGAAAAACGCCAGCAGCGGGGGGAGGGGAATCAACCAGAGGATCGTTTCCGTCGTCATAGCACCTCACCTCACCACTTCAGCAAATCCAGCTCATCGGCTACCACCGTTTGCCGCCGGCGATAGACCGAGATCACCAGCGCCAGGCCGACCGCGACTTCCGCAGCCGCCACAGCCAGCACGATCACGGCAAACACCTGTCCGTTCATTTGCCCAGGCGTCAGATAGCGCCAGAAAGCAACGAGGTTGATGTTCACCGCGTTCAGCATCAATTCGATAGCCAGCAAGATGGCAATGGCATTGCGGCGCGCCAGCACGCCAAAAAGCCCCACGCTAAAGAGCGCCGCCGAAAGCCAGAGATACCAGGAAAGAGGAATCACTGCACCCTCCTATTTCCGCCCGTAGGCGATATAAACCGCCCCTACCAGGGCAGCCACCAGCAAAACCGAGGCAACCTCGAAGGGCAACGCAAAGGCCTGAGGCGAGACCAGCGCTTCCCCCAACAGGCGCAGCGTATCCGCGTCCGCCGGTAGCGCCGCTGCCTGCTGCGGCAACCCCTGCCAGACGCGCAGCATCCATCCCAGAGCACCGAACGTCGCCAGCGCGATCAACGCGCCGACCGGCCAGCGCGGGTTCAGGGGCGCAATCTTCTGGACAAGCTCACGCTGGGTGAGCATCACAGCAAAAATGAACAGAATGGCAATGGCGCCGATATACACCATCACCTGAACAACGGCCAGGAAACCCGCGTTCAGCATGGCAAAGAGCACGGCAATCCCGAAAAGCGTCACCACCAGCCAGAGCGCGGCATGGATTAAGTTACGCTCTGTGACCACCTTCAGCGCCGAAGCCAGGATCACCAGCGCCACAAGCAGGAAGAAAAGTTGCGAAAACACCATACGCGCCTCCTCTCAGCTACGCTGCGCAGCTCCCTCCAGGCGCACCCGCTCCTGGTGGGAATAGCGTCGCAAGATTTCCACTGTGACCCAGGCGATCAGCACGTTCGCCAGGAACAGGGCCAGGGCATACAGCGGATAAGGAGCCTGACGCAGCAGGCTATGCATTAACGCGGTCACCATCAGCAACACAAGGGATAGCGGTGTCAGGAACTTCCAGCTAAAGTAGAGCATGTGATCAATGCGGATGCGTAACAGCGTATAGCGGATCCACATGATCACCCAGTAAAAGAACAGGCCCTTTAACAAGACATTCGCCAGCCCGATCAGCGCATAGCGCTCCCCGAAAGGAAGCGGACCATTCCAGCCGCCGAAGAAGAGAATCCCGATCAACACGCCAAAGGTGAAAGCGTGTAACAGCTCGCCGGCGAAGAACAGGCCGAATTTCATGCCACTGTACTCAATATGGTAACCGGCCACAATTTCCGACTCCCCCTCGTTCAGGTCGAAAGGAGCGCGTCCCAGCTCAGCCACCGCCGCGATCAGGAAGATCAGCATCGCCAGCGGGGAAAGCACCACAAACCATACCCGCTGCGCCTCCACAACCCCCTTCATGCCCATTGTCCCCGCCAGGATGGTCGGGATGAGCAGTGTCACCACCATCGGGATTTCGTAGGCGATCATCGTGGCTACCTGGCGGAAGGCGCCGAGCAGGGCGTATTTGTTATTGGAAGCCCAGCCGGCCATGATGATCGAGAGCGTACCCAGCGCGCCAACCGCTACCAGATACACCAGCGCCACGTTCAGGTCCACCCCGATCACCGTCGCCGCCAGCGGCACCACTGCCCACACCAGCAGCACCGAAACCAGCGAGAGGATCGGCGCCAGGTTGAAAAGGAACTTCTCCGCGCCCTGCGGGGTAATATTCTCTTTCGTGATCAGTTTCAAGACATCGGCAAAGGGTTGAAAGAGACCAAACGGCCCTACCCGATTCGGCCCCAGGCGATCCTGAAAGCGCGAGACCACCTTGCGCTCGATCCAGACCAGCAAAATATCGAAGACCATCAGCGCGGTGATCAACACCACCGCGCCGACAGCGATGAGCAGGATTTGCGCCACTTCCCGACTCACCCCCCACCCGAGCAGGAGACCTTCCAGCCAGGAAGCAATGACTCCTATAGGATCACTCCAGAAACTCATAGGCTCTCCTCAATCAAGAGAATAAACGAAGAAAAGGCTGACAAGGAAACTCCTTCAGCCTTTTCCGCCTCCAGCAATGGATGTTTACACCCATTCCAGCATCCCCTTGCGCCAGACATACACCAGCCCCGCCAGGAGGATGCCGATGAAAAGGATGCCTTCTATCACAACAAAAAGCGGCAACTGCCCCAGGGCTAAGGCCCAGGGAAACAGAAAGGCTACTTCCACATCGAATACCAGGAAGACGAGGGCAAAAATGTAATATTGAGCACGGAATTGCACCCAGTTTTCCCCGACCGTCTCCATGCCGCACTCATACTGGCTCTGCTTGATCGGGTTCGGCTTCTTCGGCCCCAGCAACCAGGCGATCAAGATGGCTGACGCCGCCACGACCGCACTGACAACGAGAAAAAACAAGATCACCAGCCACTCGTTCTGCATAGCCTCTCCAGCAGATAAAAGGAATGTTCAAAATGGCTACCGCGCAAACATGGAAAAGAACAGCGACATTGTACCATAAGGTACAAGTGAGATCAATTAATCTTATCCCCGAACTTTATGATTTTTGTCACATCCTTTGACCATTGGATAAGTAGCGACGCCAAACGAATCACTGTTTCACCTGGCCTTCCTGGCGCGTTTGCGGCGCGTGGCGAGGGTAGCGCTGGCGCAGATGTGGCTGGAGAAGACAAAACAAAAATGGCGCAAAAACCTTGACAGAATAGAACAAATGTTCTAAAATAGCAAAAAACGTTTTCCGTCTCTTTCCCCAAGAAAGGAGTTGCCATGAACCGCTCTCTCCGCCTCAATCTCTTGCCGATTCTACAATTTTCCGCCCTGCAGCGCGGGGCGATTTTCGGCGGCATCCTGCTGCTGGCGCTGATTGCGTTTGAAATCTTCAACTTCTCTACCACCGCCTTTGCACTGCGTGACATCCTCGGCGATCTGAGCTTCTTCGGCTTTCGCTGGTCCACTATTCTGGCGATTGCCTTCTGCGGTATTGACTTTGCCGGGATCGCCCGCATCTTCACCCCGGAACAGGGGCGCAATGAACCGGTGGAGGTATGGTATCTCTTCGGCGCCTGGTTGCTGGCCGCCGCCTTCAACGCTTCGCTGACCTGGTGGGGCGTCTCGATTGCCATCCTGAATCACTCCTCCAGCGGCACCATGCTGGTCGGTGCGACGACGATGCAGCGTGTGGTGCCGGTGTTCGTAGCGATCATGGTATGGCTGGTGCGTGTACTGATCATCGGCACCTTCTCGGTCGCTGGGGAACGTCTCTTCACCCTGGCCCAGACAGAAGCCTCCACGGTGCGCCAGCAGGTACGCGCCAGCGCTCAGGCTTCACTGCCAGGCCGAACCGTTCCGGCCGCCCCCCGCCCGATCACGCCGGCCCCCAAGTCGAGCAGCGTGCCTATGCCTGTCAGCAGTGGTATCGCCGCCCACGCCGAACCGACCTATCATCCGATCAGTGCCAGCGCCAGGGGACGACTCCCATAGGCGCGTCGCCGGGCCAGATGGCTGCGGGATTGGGAGTTTCCTTCTCCATCAGAGAGATGGGGTGTATCCCCGATTCGTTGGGAACGGGCTGAGTCTTTTGCAGGCCTGGATAACCGCCAACGCCGGGATAGCCCCCTCTCTCACTCCCTGGCGCCATTCGCCTGGTATCCCTGCCCGCTGACAGCCCCGCCAGGTTGAAAAGCCCATGAGGCGCGCCCTGCGGTGTCAGGTCACAAAGCCACAAAGTTTTCGCCACCCACTTTGCGGTCTGTCCCAATTCGTTGAGGGCCTGCTCCCCACAGTCTCAAAGGCCCGCGCTACCGCCGTCCACGGTCTATCGTCCACCGTCCACTCTGCGGTCTACCATCACTCCGCCTGTTGCCTGTCGCCTGCAGAGAACCATTCCTGGAGCACCCGCTTAAACTTCCCAAAAGCCCTATCCTGACAGGATTCAAGGCCAACTTTTCTGGCTAACTCCCCATACAGCGAAGAAGAGCGAGGGATCTTTGCTTTACGAAGCAATTGCTCCATCACATTCTTCGGATCAATCGGCTTGCCGCCCAAATCTTTTTCAGCATCTACTAAAATTTTACCATACAGTTCTTCGTCATTGTTTGCAATAACTTCAATGACATGAGAAGAACGCGCAAAAACCCAGATTTCCAGCTCCGGGTCCAACGCAATCGCAGCACAGCGATCCCTCCATCCAGCCTGCTGTAAGCGCTCCTCCACTTCGGCCTCCAGCTCGGAGGCGCTTTTGCCAGCTTCCTTGTCACAACCCACGCGATCAAACATTACCAGAGCATAGCGGTAATTATTCTGCAAATTTCTCAAATATTCATGGGCGCCACGGAAAACTCCAGGATCATGGCGAGGATGCCTGATAATATCAAACGTGATCCCCTCGCGGATGCCCAACGATCGTGGACGTGACATCAAACCACGTACTGTTTGCTCCATATTTGAGTCAGCAACCAGGAAGATCAAGTCCCTGTGGAACATCGCGCTCTATCCCAAAATGCCGCTCGCCAGAAGGTCCCCCAAAGACACATCGGCGCGCCATTCTTTGAGCTGTGGGTGCTGATCGCCGCGCACAATATCAGTAGCTCCCCCCTCAGTCAGGGCAAAGCAAAGCAATTCCTCCGGGCGCGCCAGGTTCAGAAAGATCGGAGAGTGTGTGGCGCAAAAAGCCTGTCCCTCATAGACAGAAGAAAGCGACTGGTACACCGCTTCCAGCGCGCGCGGATGGATGCCATTTTCTGGTTCCTCGACGATGTAAACTCCCTTTTCGTCTGGAAGGTAGGCCAGAAGCGTCATGGCCAGAAGTCGCAATGTACCATCGGAAAGCAACCAGGAGGGGAGGCGTTTTTCGTCAGCAGTCTTGATAACGAGATACCGATAGCGATCTTCCTCTCTCTCTTTGACAACCACACTTTCGATTTCCGGCAAGATCGTGCGCAGGTGAGCCACCCATCGCAGCAACCGCTGCGGAGAGGATCTTTCGCCGCTTGCCAGCGTTTCAACGACGATCGCCAGATTCGAGCCGTCCGGCTGAAATCTCCTGGGGGCATCCGGGCGACATGGCCAGCGCATGGCCTGACTGTTGAGCATCATGAACTGTATCTCTTGAGCAAGAAAGCGTCGCAGCCAGCTACTCGCCGGGAATCGCTCCTCGTCTTCAGGAATCAGCGTGATTCCCGCTCGTTCCCTGGCCACGGTTAGAGGGAAATTCCAGTCCGTGGTTTCAGAGTGAACATAAATGCGCCTATCCTCCGCCCGTGACATGATCTTTCGATAGCCGACAGGTGTACGTTTGCGCGCTTCTTTGACAATTTTTTCAGGATGGACAGGCTCCTGGGGGAACAAGCCGGGTTGGCGAACCCCGGCGTGCAGAGCCGTTGCCGTTCCATTTTCTCGCAAGAGCCAGAGATTTTCGACCAGCAAGTTCAGAACACCCTGCTGATCTGTTCCTACGCGTATCTCATAGCGGATTTTTGAGTAAAGCTCCAGGTGCTTCCTGACATCCTCTGGAAGATGGAATTCCACTGCCATTTCAAAGGGCTCTCCCCATCTTCCAGGTCAGTTCACGAAAGGAACGGGCGCGTTTTGCAACGGCTTCCTGAAGCCCACTACGCAAAAGGTCTTGCAGGAAAACCAACACATCCAGGAAAGTGCTCTTGCCGCTGGCGTTTGGGCCGACCAGAATCTGGAAAGGGCGTAGCTCCTGCGCCACGTAACGCAGGCATTTATATCCCAGGACTTCGACCTTGCAGACGCTCATTGTACTCGCTCCTTAACTTTTTCGCAGCCGCTCTTTACCTGAATTGTATCACGCCTTCCCCACCTCTTTACTCACCCCCTTCATTGAGAATAGCCTGCTCCCTCGAAGCGCACAAAAAACCAGCCCTCTGGTTCTTCTCAATCGGCTGTTTATCGTCCATCAGGAGAGCAAAAAGCCATCCTGTGCTTCTCCCTCAGGGACTCAGATTCCAGGCTCCTCAAAAGAACAGCCTCTCATGCTCCTGTGTGATGTCAAACGGAATAGAAGCGATTCACGCCATAATGCCGACATGAACGTTGACGCAAGATAGCGTATGACTCTGGGGACATCTTCTCAGACAAAAAGCTCCCCCTCGTCTCCAGGAAGGGGAACCGTCAACGAATAGAGGGGAACGAATCAACGAATGCGGGCCGCGGCAGGATGGGTTTCCCGGCCTGTTGGGGGATGCCTTCAACAAAGGGGAACATACATTCGTTTATTCGTTAAAAATTCGTTGACGGTATGCCTGAAAAATTAATCAACGAGATAGATTCCCCAAAAACTCCCTGCCTTTTACTGGAAGATGCATTATCGAGAGAGGAATTTCCACCCAACCGTGACGCTCCCGGCGCATCAGCAATGTTTCCATCCCTCAAGCGGGATAAAGGCCATTCACGCTTATAAGGAAACCAGCTTTCAGATTAGCGAAGGTCGCCACCTGGATCGCTGCGCAGATCGATCTCAAGTCGCGCTGTCGCTGGCGCGATCACAGGCCTGATCTGACCATCGCCCCAGCGAAGCTCGCCGCGCACGAGGCCATCTGGCCACGGCTGCGCCCTGACGCGCATCTCACAATATCCATCCTGATTGGTAGTACACGCGCCAGCAAGCTCTTCGATCCAGGCTGCGTTCGCGGATGGGGTGAAGACGTAGAATTCGACCCTCGTACCGGCGAGGGAAAACAAGATAAAGATGGTCAAAAGAGTGGCCATAAACCCCTCCGGAAAAGCAGAAAATACCACGCCCACATTCCGATCCAGGACACCGCTGCCAGGGATCGCCGTTTCAGAGCCAGGATGTACCAGAAGGTCAGGGTGTAAGCCGCGAAATAGGGAGAGAGAAGAAGGGTTGCACTCACGCCATAGAATTCGTCGCCCTTCTTCCATGCCTTCCATGCCAACCACAATCCCAAAGGAACAGTCCACGGGAAAAGGCTGACATTCCACTTCATACGGAGCAGGCCCTTTCCGTGATCCATCCATCGGATATTTTCCAGAGCCTGCGCCGGCCACCAGCCGTACACGGCGAGCGATAATGCGAATACAAACAGGATGGGGAGCAGGATGTACCAGCCGTTCCTGCGCAGCCACGCCAGCGCAGCCAGGACTCCCACTTGGGGCTTTATAGAGAGAAGTATCAGCGATGCCCCATGATGGGGGATCAGGAAAGCCAAGCCGGCCAGCCAGTCTATGTTGCCATTTGCAACCAGATAAACAAAGGGCAAGGATGTGGCGACGGCCAGAAGCTCCCACCACTTGCCCCCGCGCCGGACCACGACGGCCGCGACGCTTGCAACGATCAGCAGTCGTACAACACCCGTCTGGTACATGGGAATTTTGAGAAGCAACCAGATCAGCCAGAATGTCCACGGTGGATTGAAAATGCCCTCTGTCTGGAATGGATGCCAGATGTCGCTGATCTTCTGGTAGGCGCGCCAGTCCACTGCCTCGAAAGGCAATCTTTCGAGGAGAATCACCAGCGGGAGGGTGGCTGCCAGAGCAAGAAGTGTCCAATAGATTTTGGGGGCGGACAATTTCTCTCCTTTCATTGCATGGTTGGAGCGGGATCAACAGCCCCAGAGGGACTGTTGATCTGATAATGCAGGTGGGGGCCTGTGCTATTGCCCGAATTATCCGTAGTCCCAAGCTCCTGCCCGCGGAAGTTTCCATCCCTCAAGCGGGATAAAAGCCATTTGCGCCGACGGCCAGAAGCTCCCACCACTTGCCCCCGCGCCAGTTTCCATCCCTCAAGCGGGATAAAGGCCATTTGCGCAAACCAGCCGGAATGCAATGATTACGGCAATTGACGTGTTTCCATCCCTCAAGCGGGATAAAGACCATTTACGCCCATTTCCTGCCTTTTTCAAGGGACAGGAGGCATTCCAGTTTCCATCCCTCAAGCGGGATAAAGACCATTTACGCCAACGGCGGATGGCGGAGCAGGATGGTGATAAGGAGTTTCCATCCCTCAAGCGGGATAAAGACCATTTACGCTTTGCATTGGGCTTCAAATGGGGAAGGGTGTTCCGAAAGTTTCCATCCCTCAAGCGGGATAAAGGCCATTTACGCGGCAACTTTGCTCAATAAAAAATTTATCACATCCACCCTGGACTGTCAAGATTTTGCGCGCTGTTCCGCCGCTTTTTCCCTTTTTGTCATTTTCCTCTCCTCTTTTCACCATCCACCTCTCCGATGCGAGCGCCTCCATTCGGGATCAAAGGTTGCTTCCACATATGGCAGAAAAGGCAAAAAATCTGGATTTTTCTCCATCTATGGCAGCGAGCGCCTCCGCCTTTTTCGACCTCCCCGCGCCGCTCGCAAGCCATTCCCTGCAAACCTGGAAAGCCCGCGCCATGCATCAACGGCCCACTCTGGCAGTCTCAAAGGCCCGCCCTACCGTCCACGATCTATCGTCCACCGTCCATCTGCTGCCCATAGTCGCAAAATTCGCGGATCGGGCAACGATCACACTGTGGGCGGCGCGCCTGGCACACCTCACGCCCCAGACGGATCAGGTTAAGATGGGCGGCGTACCAGGTTTCAGGGGGCAGCAGCGATTCCAGCCAGGCATGGGTCTCCTCCACCGTCATCTCCGCCGGACGTAACCCGATCCGCCCGCTCACGCGATAGATGTGCGTATCTACCGGGAAGGCCGGGCGCCCCAGCGAGAACAGGAGTACAATCGCCGCCGTCTTTGGCCCCACGCCTTTAAACTGCATCAACCAGGAACGGGCCTCTTCGAGAGGCAGGTCTTGCAGGAAATCCAGCTCCAGCGCGCCGCGCAGGCGAGTGATCTCCCGCAGCACCTCCTGAATCCGCCGCGCCTTCTGATTGGCCAGCCCGGCCGGACGGATGGCCTCGATCACCGCTTCGAGCGGCGCATCGCGCACCGCCTCCCAGCTCGGGAAGCGCGCCCGCAGCGCGTCAAAAGCCCGATCGCGATTGCGGTCGTTCGTATTCTGGGAAAGGATGGTTGAAATCAGCTCATCCAGTGGCGGCAGCGGACGGCGCCATTCTGGCTCCCCATACACATCCAGCAAGCGTTGATGAATCGCCAGCGCGCGGGCGCGCAGCGCCTCTTCGTTCATCGGAAGAGAAACTCCAGCCAGAGAATGCCCATCCCCAGGCTCAAAAGCGTGATCGGCAGCCCCGCCCGCAGATATTCCATGAACTCCAGCCGGATGCCGCGCTGGCGCGCCGTCTCAGCCACGATCAAATTCGCCACCGACCCCAAAAGGGTCAAATTGCCCGCAAACGTCGTCGCCAGCGCCAGGGTCAGCCAGGCCTGGGTGGGATTCGGGAAGTGCGGCACAAACGGACGAAACAGCAATACCGCCGGCACGTTGGAGACCAGATTGCTCAGCAGAAGCGCCACCAGCGCCAGGGCAGCCACGCCGCGCTCGGCCACCGGCTGCATGAGGCGGAAAAGCGTCGCAGAGAAGCCGCTCGTCTCAATGGCGCGGGTGACGATGAAGAGGGAGGCGAAAAACACGAGCAGGGAGCCATCTATCTCTCGAAACACGCGTTGCGGCTTCAAACGGCGCGTGATCAGCAAGAGCGAAGCGGCCATCAGCGCCGCCAGCGGGATCGGCGTACCCAGCACAAAGGCCACGATCATCAAACCGCTCGCCAGCAGGCTCTTTTGAAGGAGCGGCGGATAGATGCGCACCGTCACCTGGGGCGTGAACTCCAGCGCCCCCGAAAATTCCTGACGGTAAAACGTGACCAGGATCCCCCAGATCAGGCACAGGCCGATGATCGAGGCCGGGAAAAGCGAAGCGGTAAACTGCACAAACGGAATCCCCGAGGCCAGGCCAATGATCATGTCCTGCGGATTGCCCACAATCGTAGCCGCCGAACCGATGTTCGCAGCGCTCACCAGCCCGATCAGATAGGGGATCGGATTGCGGCGCAGTGTGCTGGTGATCTCGATCACCAGGGGGGTGAACATGAGCACGATGGTATCGTTGAGGAAGAACGCTGAGAGCAATCCCGAAGTGAAGAGAAGTAACGCCAGTAAGGCTCGCGGCGAGCGCGCCCATTTCACCACCCGCGCCGTCACCCACTGAAAGAAGCCCGCCAGCCGCAGGTTCACGTTCAAGACCATCATAGCAAAAAGGAGCAGGATAGTATTCATATCTATCGCCTGATAGGCCTCTTCCAGGGGAATGGCTCGCAGCGCAATCAGCGTCGTGGCTCCGACCAGCGCAATCGTGGCGCGATTCATGCGCAGCCAGGGATAGCGTCCCACGGCCACCCCGATCAGGGTCAAAACAATGACGAGCAACCAGAGCAGGCTCATGCGCTTCTTGTGCGAATGTGGTGGAATTTCCAGCCGCCGAGGAGGATCAGCTCCACGCTTTCCACGCGCAAATTCCCCAGATGCGCCTCGGTGGTGAGATACTTCTGCGCCCATGGCCCCAGGAGCCGCGCCAGGAACAATCCCAGCAGCGCCAGCATAACCGCCAGAGGGATGCGCCATCCCCAGCGATGGGGCGCGCCGCTCACGCGACGCAGCGGCAACCAGGCCAGCATCGGCACCAGGTAAAACGTCAGCGCCAGGTTCGTGCCGCAGCCAGGATGGATCGCCAGATGAGATTCCCCGCTTCGCAGGCGCCTTTCTGCTTCATCCAGCGCCGCCTGCAAGGCCGCGGTCGGCACATCGCCGAAAATAAAAATGCCGCCGGGGTAGGAATACCCTGCCAGCGGCCGCAGCGGGAACTCGCGCGCCAGCACATGGAGCGTGGCGTGCTCTAAAGCGTGATTCCTTCGGGTCTGCAAAAACATGCCTGGAATTATACCCTTTTTGCTGTGGTAAAATCGCGCCCATGAGCCACGCTGAAACGATTGCTCTCCAGCTTCAAATCCGCCCTGCTCAAGTCGAAGCGGTGATCCGCCTGCTCGATGAGGGCAATACTCTCCCCTTCATTGCCCGTTACCGCAAAGAGATGACCGGCTCTCTGGACGAGGAGCAAATTCGCCAGATCGCCGAAGAGATCGCCCGCCTGCGCCAGTTGGACGAGCGACGTGTGACGGTGCTCAAAAGCATCGAGGCGCAGGGAAAACTGACGGAGGAGCTACGCGCCGCCATCCTTGCCGCTCCCACAATGACCGCGCTGGAGGACCTGTACGCTCCCTACCGACCCCGGCGCCGCACCCGCGCTACCGTGGCGCGTGAAAAGGGGTTGGAACCGCTCGCCACGTTGATCCTGCAGCAGGTCAAAGATCAGCGCACGGCGCTGGAGATCGCAGCCGGGTACGTCAACGACCAGGTACCCACGCCCCAGGAAGCCTTAGAAGGCGCCCGCGACATCGTCGCCGAGGTGATCAGCGATAACGCCAACGTGCGCGGGGAGGTGCGCAGCAAGGCGCTGCGATTCGCTACCCTCCATGCCCAGAAGGTCGAGGAAGCAACAGACGAGCGACAGGTGTATCGAGATTACTATGAATTCGCTTCCCGCCTGGATCGCCTGCAGCCGCACCAGATTCTGGCGCTCAATCGCGGGGAACGGGAAGGGGTGCTGCGCGTCTGGATTGAATTCCCAGAACGCGACTGGCGCAAGGCCATCGAGGCCGAATATCCGGTGGACCTGCTTTCCCCTTTTGCTGATGAGCTAATCCGAGCCACAGAAGATAGCGCCAGACGTCTGCTCCTGCCGGCTATCGAACGCGATCTGCGACGCATCCTGAGTGAGCAGGCCGAAAGCCATGCCATTCAAGTCTTTGCCACCAATCTGCGCGCCCTGCTCAGCCAGCCGCCGCTGGCCGGGCATGTGGTGTTGGGCATTGATCCCGGCTACCGTACCGGCTGCAAGATCGCTGTCGTGGACCCCACCGGCAAGCTACTCGATACAGCCACCATCTATCCCCATGAACCTCAAAAGGAATGGGAAGAATCGCTCCAGACCCTGCAGCGGCTGATTGAGCGTCATCGTGTGACGTTGATCGCCATCGGCAACGGCACCGCCTCGCGCGAGACGGAGAAACTGGTCGCTGAACTCACGCGCCACGCGCCGCAGACGAAATACCTGATCGTCAACGAGGCGGGGGCCTCGGTATATTCGGCCTCACCGCTGGCACGTCGCGAACTGCCCGATCTGGACGTTTCCATGCGTGGCGCAGTTTCGATAGCCCGCCGCGTCCAGGATCCGCTGGCCGAGCTGGTCAAGATCGATCCCAAATCCATTGGCGTCGGGCTATACCAGCACGACGTGGATCAGGCAGCCCTTTCGCACGCGCTGGAAGGCGTGGTCGAGAGTGTGGTGAACGCAGTGGGCGTGGAGGTGAACACCGCCAGCCCGGCCCTGCTCACGCATGTTGCCGGGGTCGGGCCGAAACTGGCCGAAAGCATCGTCGCCTATCGCCAGGAACACGGCCCATTCCGCACGCGCCAGGAACTGCGCAACGTGCCAGGTTTTGGGCCAAAATCCTTTGAGCAGGCGGCCGGCTTCCTGCGCATTCGTGATGGCGATGAGCCGCTGGATGCCTCCGCCATTCACCCTGAAAGCTATGCGGTAGCCCGTGCGGTTCTGAAACAGGCCGGCATTTCCCCTACCGATCCGCTGGAAGTGCGCAAGGCGGGACTGGATCGCTTGCTGAAAGAGAAACCGCTGGCGCGCCTGGCCCAGGAGCTGGGATGTGGGGAACCAACGCTGCGCGACATTCTGGATCAAATCCTGCGCCCCGGCCGCGACCCGCGGCAGGATGCCCCGCCCCCGATCTTGCGCTCGGATGTCGTCAAGATGGAAGACCTGCAGATCGGAATGCGACTGAAAGGCACGGTGCGCAACGTGGTAGATTTCGGCGCATTCGTGGATATTGGCGTCAAACAGGATGGCCTGCTCCATATCTCCAAAATCCCCAAGGGCACGCGGCTGACCGTTGGAGAAGTGATCGAGGTGGAAATCCTGGGCGTAGAGCCAGAACGTGGACGCATTCAACTGGGATGGCCATCCTGAGCTTGATCAGGACAGGGAGAAAGCCATGAGCGTCGGCAAAGAAAAACAGAAGGCCGCTTTAAGTTCCCTCCTGGCAGCCATCGGTTTGACCAGCTTGAAACTGATTGTAGGACTTCTGACCCACTCGCTGGGAATTCTGGCAGAGGCGGCGCATTCGGCGCTGGACCTGGCTGCTGCCGGTATGACCCTGTTCGCCGTGCGGGCTGCTGATCGTCCCCCCGATGCGGAGCACCCCTTCGGGCATGGCAAAATTGAAAACCTTTCCGCACTGTTCGAGACCTGTTGCTTTTGATCACCGCCCTCTGGATCATCTACGAGGCGATTCAACGCCTGTTCTTTGAACGGGTGGAGGTGGAACCCTCGCTGTGGGGCTTTCTGGTGATGGGCGTCTCCATCGCCGTAGATGTTTCTCGCTCGCGTCTGCTACAACGCACGGCGGAGAAATACAACAGCCAGGCCCTGGAGGCGGATGCGCTGCATTTTCGCACCAACATCTGGTCATCGAGCGTGGTCATCCTGGGACTGGCAGGCGTGGCGCTGGCGCAGCGTTTCCCAACGCTCTCCTGGATGGCGCAGGCGGATTCGGTCGCGGCCATCATCGTTGCTCTAATCGTGATCTTCGTCAACGGAGAGCTGGGCTGGCGAAGCATCCAGATGTTGATAGATACCGCTTCGCAAGGCATTGCCGAACAAATCGTGCGCACCGTGGAGGCCTTAAAGGGTGTGGAGGACTGTCATGCGGTACGCGTCCGTCCTTCCGGCGCCCGCTGGTTCGTGGATTTGCATATCACCATGGATGGCCAGACCAGCCTGGCGCAGGCCCATGCGCTCACCGAGGTTGTTGAACATCAGGTACAGAAGCTGCTACCCGAATCGGATGTCACTGTGCATGTGGAGCCGCGCAAGTAGATCGGCGCCCGGTTGGATGATTCCCTTACGATTTTGAAAATTTTCCCGGCCAGGATCTGACCGTTTGGCTTTGCATCTTTCAAGAGAATAGAGTAAAATTTAGCAACCTGCAATTGTGTCTCCTCCGTTGGAGGGATGTTGATTCTTGATTTTAGGAGGTTTGCCTTGACCAAGTCACGCACTCAACAACTGGTGGATCGGCTGCGACAGCTTCAGGCCTCATCTCCGGACATTGAGGCTTCAGCGATTGTCAGTGTAGATGGTTTGAGCATTGCTTCCGCTCTGCCTCAGGGAGTCGAGGAGGATCGCGTTTCGGCAATGTCGGCAGCCATGCTCTCCCTGGGTGAGCGCATCGCCTCGGAACTGGGGCGCGGCTCGCTGGAACAGGTCTATATCAAGGGAGAAAAAGGCTATGTCATCCTGATGTCGGTTGGGCAGGATGCCGTTTTGACTGCACTGGCACGCGAGCAGGCAAAACTGGGCTTGATCTTCCTGGATATGCGCCGGGCAGCCGAAGACCTGGCAAAGCTTATTTAGGAGTAACCTATGAGCCCCGTTCAAAAGAGTGGCCTGTATTATCCAAACAAATTTGGTTTCATCATCCTGAAATCGCTGGAAGAAGTGATGGGGCGCAATGGCCTGAATGCCATCCTGAACCTGGCTGGCCTGAGCCAGTACATCGAAAACTATCCTCCTGACAACCTTGAAAAACAATTCGACTTTGCGGAAGTCTCCGCACTCAACATCGCCCTGGAAGAGATGTACGGCCCCCGCGGCGGACGCGGTCTGGCGCTGCGCGCCGGACGTGCCACCTTCGCCGACGCGTTGAAGAACTTTGGCGCGCTGGCCGGCGTCGCCGACCTGGCCTTCGTCGTCCTGCCATTGCAGGCGAAATTGCGCATCGGCATTCCGGCCATGGCCAAGATCTTCTCCCAGCTCAGCGATCAGGAGACCACCGTCGAAGAACGCGAAACTGAATTTATCTACACCATTCATAAGTGCCCGGTTTGTTGGGGACGTCATGACGCCGATCACCCCGTCTGCTTCATGGCGGTGGGTCTGCTCCAGGAAGGTTTGAAGTGGGTTTCCGGTGGCCATGAATTCCGGGTCAATGAGTCGAAATGTATCGCCATGGGCGATCCCGTTTGCGAGTTCGTCATTCAGAAAGAGCCGATCAGCTAAGGTGGAGGGAAAATGAACGAGGCCAGGCAACGCCTTTTGATCGTGGAAGACGATCTCGATGTCGCCGAAATGCTGAATGCCTATTTTCGCGTTCAGGGATATGAGGTCAAAACCGTCAACTGGGGGGAAGATGGCCTGAAAGCCTGCCTCTCATTTCACCCTCACCTGGTCATTCTGGACATTCGCCTGCCGGATATTGATGGGTTCGAGGTCGCCCGCCGGCTGCGAGAAGACCGCCGCACCCGCAACATCCCGATCATCTTTCTCACCGAAAAGCGGGAGCGAACGGATCGCATTCAGGGCCTCTCGCTGGGCGCCGATGACTACATCACCAAGCCCTTCGATGTGCAGGAATTGCGCCTGCGCGTACGCAACGCCTTGCGACGGATGTCTCAAGGTTCATTGACCAACCCGGTGAGCGGCCTGCCCGAAGGCAACCTGGTGGATGAACGCTTGGAAGAGGTACTCAACAACCCAAACTGGTCGGTGATCCTGATTTCCCTGGAAAATCTTGTCCCGTTTCGCGAAACCTATGGGTTCGTGGCTGCCGATGATGTGCTCCGTGCGGTCAGCCTGATGCTCACCAACGCCCTGCGCGAGGCAGGCACCACGGAAGACTTCCTCGGTCACCTGAGCCCCACTGATTTTATCATCGTAACCCCCGCTGCGCGCGCCGAAGCGCTGCGCAATCTGATCCGACCGCGCCTGGAGCAATCCCTCGACTTTTTCTACCCGATTAAAGATCGCGAGGCGGCTGCCACCCATTCGCAGCGCCTGACAGTAAAAATGGCTTTCATTCCCACCCTGCACGGTCAGTATCGGGATATTGACGACCTGAAAAAGGACTTGTTGCGCCTGAAACAATAACTTTCCATGCATCTGGCCGTTGTCATCCCCACTTATAACGAAGCGGAGAACCTGCCTGGGCTGCTCTCCGCTTTATTTTCGCTGCCGCTCCATCTCTCGGTGTTAGTCATTGACGATAACAGCCCGGATGGTACGGGAGAGCTTGCCGAGAGCCTTACCTCTCGCTACCCTGGCCTGCATGTCTTGCATCGCTCCCAAAAGCAGGGACTGGGCACCGCCTATCTGGAAGGCTTCCGTCATGTCCTGGAGTGGGGCGCGGAGGCCATTGGCCAGATGGATGCCGATTTTTCGCACGATCCCCAGGCCCTGATTGCCATGGCAAAAGAGCTGGAGCAATGCGATCTGGTGCTGGGTTCGCGCTATGTGCCCGGTGGCGCCGTGGATGAACGCTGGGCCTTCTGGCGAAAATCGCTCTCGCGCTTCGGGAACTTCTACGCGCGCACCATCCTCGGCCTGCCTCTGCGCGATGTCACGACCGGTTACCGCCTGTGGCGAAGTCAAACGCTCCAGGGGATGCCCCTGGAGCGTGTTCGGTCAAACGGCTATGTGTTTCAGGTAGAGATGGCCTATCTCGCCTATCGCCTGGGCTACCGCATTCGGGAGGTGCCGATTTACTTCCTGGATCGCCAGGGGGGGCAATCCAAAATGTCTTTCCGCATTCAGCTCGAAGCGGCGCTGCGCGTCTGGCAGGTAAAGCGGGCCTATCGGGATCTTCGCCCTCACTCGTAGCGCAGCGCTTCAACAGGCTCCAGGTTCGCAGCTCGATTGGCAGGATAAATCCCAAAAAACAACCCTACGGCTGCCGAGAAAAGCGTTGCCAGAAGCACCGCATCCAACCCGACCCGTGGATTGAGATTCGTCCCTGAAGCGGCGGCGATCCGCCCGACGGCAAAAGAAATCAACCAGCCCAGGACAATGCCGATCATCCCCCCGATCACGCTCAGCAGAGAGGACTCCGTGAGGAACTGGATCAGAATGTCACGCCTGCGTGCTCCGAGCGCCTTGCGCAAACCGATCTCGCGCGTGCGCTCCGTCACCGAAACCAGCATGATGTTCATGATGCCGATCCCGCCGACCAGGAGCGAGATGGCTGCAATCCCGCCCAGGAAGATGGTGAGCACACTGGTAATCGTCTGAGCAGTGGAAAGAAAATCTTGCTGGGTAAAAATGGTGAAATCATCGGCGCCGATGGGGGTGCGATGGCGCTGGCGCAAAATATCCGCTACCTGCTGCGAAGCAGCCGGCACACGGTCGGCGCTGACAGCCTGGACGTAAATCAAATCTACCCGATTCTGCTTGCGGGGGAGCAGACGCGCCTGAGCGGTTGTGACAGGCACTATCACTGAGTTATCCTGGCTGCCAAATGCCGAGCCGCCTTTCCGTTCCAGGATACCGATCACCCGGAACGGCTGCCCTTCAATGCGCACCGTTGCTCCGATCAACCCTTGAGAGCGCTCGAACAATTTTTCCGCCAGCTCCGGCCCCAGCAGGGCCACGGAGGCGCGCCCCAGCAAGTGTTCCTCGGTGATCGGCTGTCCTTCCTCCACCTTGTAATTCCGCACGGTAAAATACTCTGCCGTCACCCCATTCAACGTAGCAGAAGCGGTTTCCCCGGCTGCGCTCACCATGACCTGACCCTGGATCAGCGCTGCCACCTGCGCAACATCCGGCGCGGCAAAGGGATCGTTCAGCGCCCTCATGTCATCGAGGGTCAGCGGCTTGGGATTGCGCACATCTACCTGCATATTGCCAGAAAAAACGAAAAGCAGATTTGTTCCAATACCGCTGATCGAGCCGACAATCGTATCCTGCGCCCCGGTACCGACGGCCAGCATGGCAATCACCGCCGCCACGCCGATCACGATCCCCAACGTGGTCAGGCCGGAACGTAACTTATTCGCCATCAGACTGGATAAGGCTTCCAAAACTGCCTGTCCGAAATCCATATTCCCTCCTCAAGATTCTTCCAGCAATCCATCGCGAATGCGCAGGACGCGCTGCGTTTGACGGGCTATGTTCGGATCGTGGGTCACGATAATCAGCGTGGTACCCAGATCGCGATTCAGGCCGAGCATCAGGTTCATGATCTCCTGTCCCACTTTCGTATCCAGGTTGCCGGTCGGCTCATCGGCGAGGATGATGGCCGGGTTATTGACAATGGCGCGGGCAATGGCCACCCGTTGCTGCTGTCCTCCGGAAAGCTCCGTGGGGCGGTGGTTCAGTCGCTCTCCCAGCCCGACAGCTTCCAGCGCCGTGCGGGCGCGTTCTTTGCGCCCCTGACGCAGCCCGGCATAGCGCAAGGGTAGCTCCACATTCTCTAACGCCGTGGCGCGGGGCAAAAGATTGAAGGATTGAAAGACAAATCCCACCTTGCGGTTGCGGATGGAGGCCAGTTGATCATCGTTCAAATCGGCCACGCGTTCTCCATCCAGGATGTACTCGCCAGAAGTGGGACGATCCAGACAGCCCAACAGGTTCATCAGGGTAGATTTACCGGAGCCAGAAGGCCCCATGATGGAGACCACCTCCCCGCGCCGAATCTTAAACGAAACGCCTCGCAGCGCATGGACTTCCACATTCCCCATGCGATAGACCTTCTTCAAATCCTGAACTTCAATCACCCAATCTTCCATATTTCACCTTCCTGGCCCGAACGGCCCCCCCCCTTGACCTGGCCTGAATGGGCTTCCACCGCGGCCGGGGCCAAAAGAAATGGGTGGATTGAGCACCAGTTCATCCCCTTCTTGCAGGGTATCCCCTTCCAGCACACTCATGGTTTCACCGCTGGCGCCCAGGCGAATGGGCAGGGCTTCAACCTGCCCCTGGCGCAACACGTAAACGGTATATTTGCCGTTCACCAGACGAATCGCCCGGTTGGGGATAAGGAGCGCGTTCTCGATCTCTCGCACAACAATGCTCACCGAGGCCGTCATGCCTGGACGGATCTGCTCATCTGCATCGCTTAGCTCGACGGTGACGGGAAAGTTGCTTGTACCCTGGCTCTGATCCGCCGCCCGAGCGACCTTCATCACCACGCCATGATATTCTTTTGACGGGATCGCATCAAAGGTGAGAAGGACATTTTGCCCTTCCTGAATCCCCACAATATCCACTTCCGAAACGTTGACATCCACGTACAGGTGGCTGAGATCGTCAATGCGGAAGGCGGACATGCCCGGCGAGACCACATCACCAGGCAGGACGTTCCCCTGTGTGATCACACCGTCGAAGGGGGCGATGATCCGCGCCAGGTTCAGCGTAGCCTGCGCAGCGGCGATTTTAGCCTGCAAAGCAGCCAGGTGCACCGCATCTGGGCCATCCTTCAGACGCTCATAATTGCGCCTGGCATCTTCAAGCCGTGCCGCCAGCAGGTCAAGGTTATCTTTGGCCTTGGCGATGGTTTGATCATCCGCACGGTCAGATTTGAAGGTTCGGAGTTCTGGCACCTGACGGGTATTCGGGAAGCGGCCGACCGTCTTGTAAACAACCACCGTATAGGTGCGTGACTCAAACAGAGAATCGTAGTAATCTTTTGCCTTATCATAAGCGTCCTGGGCATCCCGCAAGGCGATCCAGGCCTGTACCGTCGGGGTTTTGGAATTCAGCAAGTCCTCTAAGTCTCGTTGGGCGCTTGCCAGATCGGCTTCCGCAAGGATGATCTGCTGCGAAAGCGAGGTGCGGACCAGGTTCGCCAACACCTGGTCTTTTTTGACCACATCTCCAGGCTTGACGAAGACATTTTCCACGATCCCGCTGGTCTGCCAGGTCAGGAGAGCAGTTTGCCGGGCGCGGACGGTACCGGTAGCACCGACGGTAACGGTGAGATTACCTCGCTCGACGCGCACCGTCTGATAAACCGGTTGACTGGAAGCTGCCCTGGAACGGCTCACATAAAGCCCCCCGCCGATCAAAACCAGGAGAAGAAGCATCCAAAGCCAAAAGCGTTTGAACAGGTTAAGCACAGATTGCATAAGGTCCTCCAAATGTAGCAAGATTATCGTTCCCCGCGTACGAAAGGTGGCGGTCCCTGACCAGGCCGGAGTTCAAGCGGCGGATTGAGCACCAACAAATCGCCCTCTTTGAGATTCTCGCTGAGAAGCACGCTCATCGTTTCCCCAGAAGGGCCCAGTCGAATTTCCAGCGGTTGAATCTGATCCTGTTTCAAGACGTAAACCGTGTACTTTCCATCCACAAGTCGCACGGCGCGGTTGGGCACCAGAAGCACGTCCGAAATCTGGCGCACGAGCACGTCCACCGTGGCGCTCATCCCTACCCGCACCTGTTCATCCGCATCGGTGAACTCCACTTTGATCGGGAAGTAGATGGTCTGTCCAACGGTAACCCCTACCCTGCCAGTTTCAACCACGACTCCATGATATTCCCTGCCCGGCACGCCATCCAGCTTGATCGTAACTTCCTGCCCTTCCTGGACGGTATTGATATCCAGTTCCGAAAGATTGACGCGCACGTAGAGATGCGAAAGATCATCCAGGCGAAAAGCCAGCCTGCCAGGAGTGACCGGATCACCGGGCAGAATTTCAACCTGCGTGATCATGCCGTTAAAGGGGGCCGTGATGCGGGCCAGATCCAGGGTTGCCTGGGCCGCGGCAATGCGTGCCTGGAGGGATGTCAGTTGCACCGCATCCGGTCCATCCTTGAGTCGCTCATAGGCGCGACGCGCATCTTCCAGTTGCGCCGCTTTCAAATCCAGGTCAGCTTTGGCATCGGCTTTCGTCTCATCATCCGCTTCATTGATTTTCGCCGTCTTCAGCATCGGAACGGTTTGGGTGATGGTCTGCGGCACAGGGCTGGGGATGGTAAACGTCACCGTGCGCCATTGCAAAATGTCATACTCATAGGGCTGGAAGAGCGAATCGTAGTAGCGTTTCGCCTTATCGTAGGCATCCTGGGCATCCCGAAGGGCGATCCAGGCCTGGACAGCCGCAGTGTTGGAGTGCAAAAGCTCTTCAAGCTGGCGCTGGGCATCCTGCAAATCGGCCTCCGCCAGCAGAACATTTTGGGGGAGCGAAGACTTCTCCAGGGTTGCCAGCACATCGCCCTTGCGCACCCTGTCACCGATCTTGACATTCACCGCTTCCACCACTCCGCTCACCTGCCAGAACAGGGTGGCACTCTGGCGCGATTCCACCACGCCATCCCCACTGACCAGGACGCTCAGATCGCCGCGTTCCACCCTGACCGTTTGATAGGGGGTCGCCTGTGCACGCCGGCTACTCAACCAGAAGTATCCACCCCCAATGACAAGCAGGGCTATCAGAATCCATATTCCATATCTTTGCAAACGGGCACGCATAGCCTCTCCCAAAAAGGAGGATTTACTTTTCCATTCTTGATAATTAACTGCGCTGAAATATAAAACAGGGTTTACGAATTGTCAAGGGTGGAATGGCTCTCCCTCTCGGATTCAGCGAAAGAAAAGGCGCTCCACCCCTGCGCAGCACCAAAACGGGTGGCGACAATTGTTCCCCATCCCCAGAGAGAGGCCAGGAGGAAGGCCAACACGCCGAAAAGGGGCAAACTGGCCACAATGAAGAAGGTGAAAATGCCCAGCGCCAGGTCAATGAGGAGATATTGCTCCGGCAAACGCATGGCTCGGCGCAGCAAGCCGCCCCATCCCAGCAGGCTCACCAGTAACCCCAGTGTGGCAAGGAAGCCAAACAGGAGCAGTAAATAGGGCAGGAAAGGCAGACCCGTCAGGGTGAAAAGGGCAAGCAGGATCAGCAGAAACCCCAAAAAAGCGGTGGTGATCCCAACCCCAAGGTAGGAGAAGGAGTATTTGCGCAGCCCTTCCAGCATGGTGCGAAAACGCTGCGGAAAGAGGGCAATGGCCAGGGAAGCGATCAGGAAAAAGAAAACTTCCGAGGCAAACGTTCTGCCAGCAACCCAAAGGGGAGAGAAGCGAGCCAACAGACGCGGGGAGGGCCGCAAAAACGGCTCTGGCTCCAACCTGTGACGCTCCAGTGGTTCCCGTTCCAGGAACGGATAGAAGGGTTGTGTGAGCCAGGGGGTGCGTGCTATCGCGCGCTGCAATCCCCAACCCACCAGGTACGCCATCGCAAGGCTGAGGAAGAAAGCCAGCAGCAAGATCAGAAAGGTTTTCCTGGACATCTTAAACTCCTTTTGCTTTCAAAAAAGCCTCCGGTCGTGGCTTCTGAGCGTCAGAAGCCGCCAGTTGAGCGAGAACGAGCAACGAAAGGCCGGCTGTCAGAACCGCCAGGATGAGCGAGAAGGCAGTAAGGCTCATCTCTTGCATTCCCGTCCAGAGAGCAGCAAGCTGGTTCAGGTCGCTGGTCAGGAGGGCGTTCACAGTCCGCACAAAGGCCGGGGTGACCTGCTCCAGCAGCGTTGCCACATCGCTTTGTGTAGCCTGCAGAAATCCCTGCCTGAAGAGGTAGAGGAACAGCAGGCCGAGGAATAACATGCCCCATCCCAGGTACACGGCGAGGCGGAACAAGCGCTTCAGGCGTTCCCGAGCACGCAGGGAAAGACAAATGCGCTCCGCCAGATCCGCCGCAGGCATCGGGGAAGGGAGATGGAAAAGCATTTCATCGAACCAGTCCATAAGTTTCCTCTAGTATACGGCGCAAACGCGCCCTGGCGCGTCGGAGATGGGTGCGTACCGTATTGATGGGGAGATCGAGCGCCGCAGCGATCTCCTCATAGCTTAGCTCCGCATCGTAGCGCAAAGCGATCACCGCACGATACATGGGTGGCAAAGTCTGCACCGCCTGAGCCAGCATCTGCAAGGTTTCGTTGGCCTCGGCGATCCGCAATGGATCGCTTTCACCCTGATCACTCAGGAACTCCAGCACTTCTTCCCCTTCGAGCAGACGATTCTCCCTGCGCCAGAGATCGCGCGCCCGGTTGAGCGCGACCGTCACCAGGTAGGGGAAGAAAGGGCGATCGTTGCGATAGCGTCCAATGTTTTCCCACAGGCGCAGGAAGGTATCCTGGAGAATGGATTCCACCTCGCCCTCGTCATAGACGATGCGCCGGATCACCCGGTAAAGGCGCAGCGTGTAGCGCCTGACAAGATGCTCAAAGGCCTCCAGGTTTCCCTGACGCGCCCGCTCCAGCAGCACAAAGTCACTTTCTTCACTCATTGCCGCGCGAGAGACCGTTTTGAGGCAATGGGGCAGAGGTCAGGCTCCATCGGACCGCCTTTCCGATGAATACGACCAGCGCCGCCACGATGACGATCAGGATCAGACGCCCACCCACGCCGAGCAGCCCGAAAAGGGGAGAAAATCCTCTTCTCTCCCGGCCCTCAAATTCGCCTCTTTCAAAGGGGCGAGGGCCTTCAGGAGCGAAGAAACGAGTTTCCCCTTCAGGGCGAAAACGGCCTTGCGGAAAGGGAGAAGCCGAGGCTTGACGCTGGCCTATCTGATAGATAATGGTGGCTGTCAAGACAAAAACGAGAAGAAGAATCAGCGCGCGAGTCAAAATCTTTAACATTTTACCCCTCCTGAGATTTTGTCTGTGGAAGCAATGAAGGATGTTTTCCTTTCCCAAACGGGAAGAGCCGGCGTGCCGTGCCCAAGATCCAGTCCCAGTGCAGGCCAACGTGGATGGCGACAATGAGAAGGGACAGGTTGGCAGAGGCATCATGAATGCGCCGCCAGAAGAAATTACGCTGTTCTGGAAAGCCGAGCGCCGGCAATACATGCTCTGAAATCATCAAACCGCTCAAGACAACGGTGGTCATGGAAAGAAACAACAGCAGGTCCAAAACAAAGTTCAGGCGCGATTGGTGGAAAAGTTTCTGGAAAAATCGCTTACCGACCGCCAGGATCCAGTCCCACTGGGTGAGAACATGGATCAGAAAGACGAGAATGGCTGCCGTTGCCCACCACTCATGAAGAGGAACACCCGTCAGGACAGGCTCCATAAACGCCAGGAAAGAGATGAAAAGCAAGAGTCGAGCCAGAAACGCGTTCGTGCTTTCAGGTTCATCTGAGACCTCCTTTGGAATTTGGAATTCACTTTCAGCACGAACAGGGATGAAAAAAAGTTTCGGCCCCTCAGGCCATGTTCACCCTGGGCACAGCCTGCTACCCGTCATCCATTCCCCTGCAAGAGAGCGTATTGCATCAGGGACATCCCATCAGGCAAAAAGAGCCCTTGGGATCCCGTAAGGAGAACCGTCAACGAATGGGGAACGAATAAACGAATATGGACGGCAGACCGCAGACCGCAGGATAGGCGATGGACGGTGGACGATGGATGGTAGAGGTAGGTCGCAGGGCGGCTTTTCAGTCTGTCGGGGGGCGGGCCGTCAACGAATGGGGAACGAATAAACGAATATGGACGGCAGACGGCAGACCGCCGTAGGGCAGGCTTTCCAGCCTGCCAGATGACTGGATAGCGCAGGAGGACGACGGACGGTGTACAAATAGACCGTGGACGGCGACAGCACACCCCAGGCTTTCCGCCTGCCGGGGATACCGTCAACGAAAGGGGAACACACATTCGTTTATTCGTAAAAAAATTTTGTTGACGGTATGGCCTGAAAAATCGATCAACAGCAGGTAAATGAAAAAATGAATTAAGTTTTGTCAACAGATGCATTCTCAGGGGGCAATGTCCCCAAACCGTGACGCTCTCCCCTGCAAAACTGTCAGGTCGTCATGTTTCTTGCTATAATTCTCCTGGAGAGCAAACATGAACCAGGCAAAGATCAATCCGTCTGTGTTGCGCTGGGCACGAGTGCGCATGAAACTCAGTGAGGCCGAAGTGGCGCGAAAAATCGGCCTGAAGGAAGGGATAGAACGCCTGCGCAAATGGGAAAGGGGGGAAGAATTCCCCACTTTCCACCAGGCGCAGAAACTGGCGCGGGTGTTACACGTTCCCTTTGGCTATCTTTTCCTCTCCGAACCGCCACAAACGACCTTGCCGATTGCTGATTTTCGCACGTTGCCAAAGGCACAAAAAGGGGAGTTCAGCCCCGATCTGGAAGAAGTGCTGAATGATGCACGGCGCAAAAGCGATTGGCTTCGCGAACGACGGATGGAAGCTGGCCAGTCTCCTCTACCTTTCATCGGGCGATTTTCTATCCATACACCTCCAAAGACCATCAGTGACGATATTCGCGCCGTGCTCCATTTACCCGTTCCCACCGCCAGAAACGCTAAAACCTGGGAAGAGCACTTGCGAATCCTGGTTCAACATGCGGAACAGGCCGGCATCATCGTTTTGCAAAGCGGTTGTGTTGGAAGTAATACCCATCGGAAGCTCTCGGTAGAAGAGTTTCGCGGTTTTGCTCTCGCCGATCCTTACGCGCCGCTTGTCTTTCTAAACGCCAGAGATTCGATCAAAGGACGCATTTTTACCCTGGCGCACGAATTAGCCCACCTCTGGACCGGAACGAGCGGCGTTTCTAATCCGCTGGCGATTTTGCCGGAAAGGTACGAAGGTTTTTTCGGCCCCAACGACCTGGAACGCTTATGCAATCAGGTAGCTGCCGAACTTTTGGTGCCCGAACAGCTCCTTGTCAGTCGCTGGAGAAATCCCTGGACCGAAGAGAGTGTTCAGGAACTGGCAAAAGAATTTCGGGTCAGCACACTGGTCATCTTGATTCGCGTCTATGAAACAGGATTGATCCCGGCGCGAGAGTTTCGTGCTGCATATGAGGAAGCGGTACGGCACATGCAGGAGCGAATCAGGGAGGAATCTTCCAACGCAGGTGGCGGTGATTTCTATCGCACATTTTACACACGCAACGGGCGAATTCTTTTGGACGAAGTTACCCAGGCCATCCGGGAAGGTAGCCTTTTGTACAGAGAAGCAGCCAGCTTGCTGAATATCAACCTGAAAACGCTGGCGAATGTACTCAGGGGCTGAAAAGGAAATATGCAACACTGCCTCGACACAAACGTTTACATCGAAGCATACCGTCGTTATTATGCCTTCGATATAGCCCCAGGATTCTGGCAAGGCATTATCCAGCTTGCGGAAAACCAGGTGGTCTGCAGTCCCCACCTGGTTTACGAAGAAATCCTGGAATTGGACGATGAACTCGCAGCATGGGCAAAGGCGCACCGCAAGCTACTTTTTGCAGTTCCGGATGATCTGACCCAACAAACCTTCGCGGAGATCGCAGAGCTGGTTACAACGTTCTATGAACCCCATCATGCAGAAAAATTTCTCTCGGGCGCTGATCCATGGGTGATCGCATATGCCAGAGCCCACCAGTTAAGGGTTGTTACGCAAGAATCACTGAAAAATGAGCAAAAAGGCGCCAACGGCAAATTCCCAGGGGCCGTCAAAATTCCGAATATTTGTAAACACACAGGCGTACAATATCAGGATACCTTTGCGATGCTCCGTGAACAAAAGATCGTTCTGCGCCTGTAAATGGTTTTACCAATGAGGTAGCGAAGCCGCTGCCTTTACGCTGAATTTCAACATCCAAAGGAGAAACCCCATGACCTTCATGACGCTTGACCAGATCGAAGCCGCAGCCGAATTCTTACGCCCGCGCCTGAAAGTACGCCCCCGGATAGGTCTGATCCTGGGCTCCGGGTTGAATTCGCTGGCTGAATCTGTGGAAGAGGCCGTTTACGTTCCCTATCCTGAAATTCCGCACTGGCCGCCCTCCACCGTCGAGGGCCATGTGGGCAGGCTGGTGATTGGCACGCTGGAAACGCAACCTGTCATGGTGATGCAGGGACGGCTGCACTTCTACGAAGGTTACAGCATGTCCCAGGTGACATTCCCGATCCGCGTGATGCAGCGCCTGGGGATTGAAATCCTGATCGTCACCAACGCAGCCGGTGCCATCAATCCGGACTTCGTCCCCGGCGATGTCATGCTGATCACCGATCACATCAACCTGATCGGCATGGGCGGCGCCAACCCGCTCGTAGGTCCCAACCTGGATGCCTTCGGCCTGCGCTTTCCAGATATGAGCCAGGCCTACGATCGCCAGTTGCAGGCCCTGGCGCGCCAGGTGGCGGCTCAAGAGAATATGCTCTTGCGGGAGGGCGTTTACGTCAGCCTGGCGGGGCCCTCCTTTGAAACCCCGGCTGAGCTACGCTTCCTGCGCCTGATCGGCGCCGATGCCGTAGGCATGTCCACCGTTCCCGAAGTGATCGTGGCGCGCCACGGTGGCACGCGCGTGCTCGGTCTTTCCGGCATCAGCAACAAAGCTAACCTGGATGGCTCGACCATCACCAGCCATGTTGAAGTCATGGAGGCCGGGCGCATTCTCACCCCGAAGATCGAGCGCCTGGTGCGTGGCGTACTGCGGGCTTTGAAATGAGCAAAATCTACCTCACCCTGGCCAGGTATGAGATTTTGATCTATCTCCTCCTCGCCACAGGTGGGCTGTTCACCCTGCGCGGCGCCTGGCGCGCCTGGAACGAATGGCGGCTGGCGGTCTTTTCCCTGGAGCGCGAGCTTGCGCTGCGCCGCCTCAGCCGTCAGGTGGCTTTGCTGATCTTGATCCTGCTCTTTTTCTGCGGAGAATTTGCCCTGGCGACCTTCGTCGTCCCCGCGCTTCCCTCTGGGGCAATGCTCCCCACCCCCACGCTGAACCTGCTGGCTTCACCGGTCGCCTCCCCTCTCCCCTCGGCGCAGGGATGCACCACATCCATTCGCTTCACGCAGCCCCAAAACGGCGCCGAGCTGAGCGGCAACGTGGAAATTCGCGGCACGATTGATGTACCCGACTTCGCGTTTTACCAGTATGAGTATACCCCTCTCGGCAGTGACATCTGGACCACCATCTACACCGGGCGCCAGAGCGGCAAAGATATTTCCCTGGGTAACTGGAACACTGCGCTGATCCCCGCAGGCGAATACCAGCTCCGCCTGGTCGTCGTGGATGTCGCCGGGAAGATTCAACCGCCGTGCGTGATCAACGTGCGCGTCAAAGAGTCGCCATGAAAACCCCGAACATTCGCCCTGCCATCGCCACCGATATTCCAGCCCTGATCGCGCTGGATCACAGCGTACAGAGCGAATACGTCTGGCAGCTTGACTTGCGCCACGAGGGGCCGCAAACCAGCATCACCCTGCGCGAGGTGCGTCTGCCGCGCCCGATCCGCGTGGAATATCCCCGTCGCCTTTCCACGCTGGCGGACGAATGGCATCTGCGCTCGGCCTTCTGGGTGCTCCTGGAGGGAAACGCCCCTGCCGGCTACCTGACCTTACAGGCCGAGCCGGCCCTGGAGCTGGCGCGCGTCAGCGATCTGGTGATTGCACCTCCCCTGCGGCGACGTGGCCTGGCCTCATACCTGCTCAAACTCGCCCAGGCCTGGGCTGTGGAGCACGAACTGACGCGCTTGATGCTGGAGGTGCCTGCCAAAAACCACCCGGCCATCCGCCTGGCGCAAAAGCATCTTTTTGAATTCTGCGGGTATAATGAAGCCTACTATCCCTCGCGCGAAGTGACCCTCTTTTTCTGTAAAGTTGTGTAAACATGGGTTCTGGCTCGGAGCTTTCGCTTTTACTGGGGTTGGAAATCCTCAATCGTATCCTGACCGCCGGCGTCGCCATCACTGCCTTTTCGCTCCTGCTGTATGCGCTGACGTTCAACCTGCGCGACCGCGTGGCGCGCTCCTTCGCCCTGATCTTGATCTGCGTGGCCGTTGTTTTTACCACCGAGGCCCTGCAGAATGAAACCATCCCCCCAGCGACGATAGACCTGCTCTTGCGGCTGCAATGGCCGGGGTTGATCTTCCTGCCGCCGGCCTACCTTCATCTTTCCGATGCCCTGCTTGCCACCACCGGCCGCCCCTCGCGCGGTCGCCGACGCTGGGGAGTTCGCCTGACCTACCTGCTTTCTCTCTTCTTTCTCTTCCTCCTGCTCACGCAACGCTTGCTTGGCGCGGCCGTTCTGGATCGCCCCCCCGCGCCCTATCTGCAGCGCACAGCCTGGACGCATGTCTTCACCTTTTACTATATCGTCGTGATCGGCTGGGCCTGGATCAACTTTGGCCGTGCCTACCGGCGCGTCCTGACGTCCAGCGGGCGCCGACGCATGATCTACCTGATGGCCGGCGCCACCGCTCCGGCGCTGGGTTCGTTCCCTTACCTGATCTACGGCGCCTCCCTGATAGGCGCCCATGCCCTGCTTTTCTGGATTGCGTCCATCCTGAGCGCCCTGCTCGTGGGCACCTTGCTGGTCGTCATGGCCTACGCGGTGGCCTTCTTTGGCGTCTCCTGGCCCGATCGGGTGATCAAGGCGCGCCTGTTCAAGTGGCTCTTGCGCGGCCCGCTGACCGCCTCCTTCGCCTTAGGCCTGATGACCGTGGTGCGCCGCCTTGGGGAGCTATTCTGGAATACCCCCTATTCCGGCTTTGTCCCGCTCTCGGTAGTCCTTTCCATCCTGATCCTGGAACATGGCATCACCCTCCTCTCCCCGTTATGGGAGCGCTGGTTGTTCTTCGGCGCCGATCGCCGAGAATTGAGCCTCTTCCAGAGCCTGGAAGAACGCTTCCTGACGGAGGGAGATTTACAACAATTCCTGGAAAGCATCCTGGCCGCTGCTCGCGACTATCTCCATGCGCCCTCCGCCTTCGTTGCCATCCTGGAAGGAACGGAGGTCAAAAAACTGCTCTTCTCCGGTCAGGAAAGCCTGCCGCAGGCTGAATCGCTGGACCAGGCGCTTCAGGCGATTCAACGCGCCAACGGCTCGCGTTTTGGGGTCCTCTGGGATGGTTACCTGCTCCTGCCTCTCTACCCTGTACGCTGGCAGGAGAAACCCCGCCCGGACTTGCTGCTTGGCCTGTTGGGGATTGCTCACTCCCCTGAGCGAACCCTGGAGCAGGAGCAGTGGGAGTCGCTTCAACTCCTCGCCGAACGCGCTGCCCTCGCCATCGAGGATCGCCTGATCCAGGAACGCCTGTGGCGCGTGCTCTCCCGCCTGCAGCCGCAAATGGACATCCTGCAGCGACTGCGCGCTGCGGCGCGCTACGAAAGCGCCCAGTCTGTACTTTCCCCCGCGCTTCCCCCGGAGGCCGATCTGATCCAGTGGGTCAAAGAGGCCCTCGACCACTACTGGGGCGGCCCCAAATTGCAAAACAATCCCCTCCTGCATTTGCGTGCTGTCCAGCAGGCCCTCCCCGAACATGAGGGCAACGCCACAAACGCCTTGCGTACCCTGCTACGCCGCGCCATCGAAACCACGCGTCCCCCCGGCGAAAGGCGCTTCACCACCGAATGGTTGCTCTATAACATTCTGGAAATGAAATTCATCGAAGGCCGAAAAGTGCGCGAAGTCGCAGCGCGGCTGGCGCTTTCAGAAGCCGATCTCTACCGCAAACAACGCCTGGCCATTGCTGCCGTCGCCCGTGCCATCTTGAAAATGGAGCTTGAAACCCTGGCCAGAGAAGAGATCGGTGAAATCCAGGAGGAGTCTGGTTCAGGCTGATGCGCCTCGTAACTCCAAACGGCAAAATCGAACCACAAAGGCACAAATACACGAGCATAAGCAAATGAAGACCATTTCTCAAACAGGAGGCTTTTAATGGTGACTCCAATCCGATCCCGACCCAGCATCTTCTATCCCTGGCAGGATGAAAAGTGGTGGGAATCTGTCCTGGCTGAGGAAGCGCAATTTTTCCAGCCCAAAAAGAATCCGCCCCAGCCCAAAGTCGAACCGCGTCTGGAGCGGCTGCGGCGCATGTACCTCCACGACGAGATCCTCGAAGTGACCGTCACCTCCTGCAATCGCGGCGGGCTTCTCGTGGAGGGACAGGAATTCTCCGGATTCATCCCCTTTTCTCACCTGTGCGCGATCAAGCCTCAGATGAGCGAGGAAGAGCGAGAGCGCCAGCTGAAATCCTACCTGGGGCGCACCTTGAAAGTCAAACTCATCGAATGCAACCCGGAAGAAGAGCGCCTCATCTTCTCCGAGCGCGCCGCCGAAGCCGCTCCCGGTCAACGCTTGCGAATCTTCCAGAACCTGCGAGCGGGGCAGCGGGTACGCGGACGGGTCACCAACATCACCGACTTCGGCGTTTTTGTGGACCTCGGCGGCATCGAGGGCCTGGTTCACATCTCTGAACTCTCCTGGGGACGCGTTCTCCATCCCTCCCATCACGTCACTTACGGGCAGGAGCTTGAGCTACTGGTCATGGATGTTTCCGCAGAACGCTGCCGCATCGCGCTGAGCCTCAAACGCCTGCTGCCCAACCCCTGGGAAGAATTCACCCCTGAAAAGGTGCTTCATCGCACCTTCCCGGCCACCATCACCACCATCCATTCCTACGGCGCCTTTGCCCGCCTGGAAAACGGCCTGGAAGGGTTGATCCACATCTCCCAAATGCCCCTGCTCGAAGGGCAAACCGTTCGCGATCTGCTCCAGGAAGGCCAATCCGTCCAGGTGCGCGTCATCCATGTCGAACCAGAGCATCAGCGCATGGGATTGAGCCTGCTGCCTGTGCCATCCGAGGCCCCCTCGGCATGAACGCCTCGCCCTCTCCCACCTCCTGGGAAAGCCTCCTGCTTCAGGGTCTGCGGCGCCTGGCGCGTTTCGCCGACGACCTGATGGCGCTCTTCTTTTTCACCCTGGCCATGCTCAGCCTGTTCGCCGTGCGCGGCTGGAGTCAGGGCATCCTCACGAACTTCCTGCGCGAGCTACTGCGGGGCTGGTTTGGCTGGGGAAGCTACCTGCTTATCCTGCAACTCCTGCTAACGGCCGCGCACTTCGTCCGACCAAAGCGCGCCTTCTCCTGGGGCAGGCTGATCGCCGCCGAGCTGTTACTCCTGCTCACCTTACCCCTTCTCGCCTTCCTGGGCGGACTCTCCATCGCCCGCGCGGAACTGGGGCTGGATGGAGGCCGATTGGGATGGGGACTGGCCATCCTCTCGACCCACCTCCTCCCCGCCTGGCTGGCAGGAATCCTTCTCTTTTTTGCATGGATGGGGACAGTGGTGATCGCCCTGGGCCTGGGGCCTTCCCTGGAGCGTCGGCTGCGTCAATGGGCGGATCTCCCCTCCGCGGTCCCATCTACGCCCCCGGCCGCCGCGCCGGAGCCTGCGGCTTCTGCACCCCCGAAGCAAAAAACCGCCAGTCCTCCCCTGCCTCCTGAATTCCGCAAATCCTTCCGCCTTCCCCCGCAAAAGGAAGAAAAGCCAGCCGAACCCATCGCCCGCCGCGCCGATCTGCCGCCGCTGGACCTGCTCCAGCCGGATACCCTCTATCGCCCGGATGAGCGTACCATCAACCAGACAGCCGGCCTGATCGAAAAAACCCTCGCCGAATTCGGCATCCCGGCGCGCGTGGTGGGCTTCCGCATCGGCCCCACCATCACCCAGTATGCCGTGGAACCGGGCTTCATCCGCAAAGGCAATGGGGAAGACGAACAACAGTTGAAGGTGCGCGTCGCTCAGATCGCCGCCCTGCAGCGCGATCTGGCGCTGGCCTTAGCCGCCGAACGCCTGCGCATTGAGGCCCCGGTGCCCGGCAAACCCTATGTGGGGATCGAAGTGCCCAATGGGCGCAACAGCATCGTCCGCCTGCGCTCCATCCTGGAAAGCGAAGAGTTCCGCAAACAACGCAGCCCTCTCACCCTGGCCCTGGGGCGCGATGTCTCCGGCCAGCCGCTGCTCGCCGACCTGGCGCGCCTGCCCCACCTGCTCATCGCCGGAACAACCGGCTCCGGCAAATCCGTCTGCCTGACGGCCATTGCCACCTGCCTGGCGATGAACAACTCCCCGCAGGAATTGCGCCTGGTGATGATTGATTCCAAAATGGTCGAGCTGATCCGCTTCAATGGCTTACCGCACCTGTACGGCAAAGTGGAAACGCAGATTGAACGCATCCTGGCCGCGCTCCGTTGGGCGGTGAGCGAAATGGAAAACCGCTATCGCCTGCTGGAAATGGCTCGCGCTCGCGACCTGCAAAGCTACAATCAGCGACTCCTCCGTCAAAAACAGCCCCCTCTGCCGCGCCTCGTGATCCTGATTGACGAACTGGCTGACCTGATCATGGCTGCCCCCGAACAGACCGAACAGAACCTCGTTCGCCTGGCCCAGATGGCGCGTGCTACCGGCATTCATCTGGTCGTTGCAACCCAGCGTCCCAGCACCGAGGTCATCACCGGGCTGATCAAGGCCAACTTCCCGGCGCGCATCGCCTTTGCCGTGGCCTCCGGCGTGGATAGCCGTGTCATCCTGGATATGCCGGGCGCCGAGACCCTCCTGGGCCGTGGCGATATGCTCTTCCTGCATCCCGAAGCAGGCGCCCCCATCCGTGCGCAGGGTGTCTTTGTCGGCGATGCTGAGATTGATCGCCTGCTGAATTACTGGCAAAAGGTCTCTCCGCCTGTCGAGGGAAGTGCCCCCTGGGAGCGATTGCTGGCGGAGGAAGACGAACAGGAAGACGCCCTGATCGAAGAGGCCATTCGTGTCCTGCGTCAAACCCGTCGTGCTTCTGCCTCCCTGCTGCAGCGTCGCCTGCGCATCGGCTACCCGCGCGCCGCCCGCCTCCTCGACGAACTGGAAGCGCGCGGCATCGTCGGCCCACCCGAAGGTCCGGGTCGTGAGCGAGAAGTCCTGATCGAAAGCGAAGAGGGAGAAGAGGAAAGCGATGAGGCAGGTGAAGAGTAGACGCGCCCCAATTTTCTTCGTGGTGAAAAATGAACCACAAAGACACCAGGACACAAAGTTTTAGTTTCCTTTTTTCTTTGTGTCTTCGAGTCTTTGTGGTAATCTGGCTTGCGGTTTTCTCCGTGTCTTTGAGTCTTCGTGGTAAATCTGGCTTCCGGTTTTCTTCGTGTCTTTGAGTCTTCGTGGTAAATTTGACTCCGCCGATGAGGGCGCTTGAAATCCAGGGACGAATTTACCCCTTCAAGTCTTCTGCCCTGGCAAGACGGCGCAGCCAGTCCACCTGATCGAAATCCTCATCGAAACTGGCGATGGCCTCGATTCCCCGCTCGCGGCAGGCCAGCGCAATCAGAGCATCGTTGAAGTTCAACGCGCCGGAAGAGGAGCGGATGATCCCCAGTACCTCGCGGAACAGGCGGGGAGCATCCGGCAGAATCCACGTCACGGCATCGGCAGGTATTCGGACGTTCAAATCGTCGAGCGCCGCTTCTACCTCGGCGCGGCGATTTTTCTCTTCCAGTCGTCGGGCAACGGTGCTGATGGCCTCGGCAATCACGCAATCGAAATATACCAGTTCGGCTTCTGCTGCTATCAGGGCATCATGCAATTCCATCGTAACTGCCTACCCTAAGCGATGAAGAACTCCCTGACTCCTGTCATTGCGAGCGTAGCGAAGCAATCTCCTGGCCGATAGGGGGATTGCTTCGCCGTCTGCGGCGGCTCGCAATGACAAAGAGGGATAGTTGGTGGGCAGTTGGTAGGTAATTACATTCCATCGCCTGAAGACGGCGATGATCGCGCGGGTTGATCAACCCCACCAGTACCGAGGCGTCAACAGCCACCTTCATCGCTCAGGCCTCCTCATAGAAGGCTTCGGTATCCATCAGCGCGTCGCCCTCATACCCTTCAGGAACAAGATTCAACCAGTCATCCAGCGTAGAAGCAGGCATTGCGACCGTTGGATACAGATAAGGCACCGTTTTCTCTTCCTGGACAGGTTGAATCACCCGACCCTGTCGGGCTTGTTCGTGCAGGAAGCGCGCAGATTCCTCTAAAACTCTCAGGCTTTCGGGCGGCAGGTCGGCCAGCAGAGAAGCGAGATCGGCAGGAATTGAGGAAGTGTCTTTCATACATCCTCCATATCAGGAAATAAGGAAATTATACCATCCAGAAAGTCAGTACTGTATCATTCGTTCAGGAAATTCGCAGCGAGTCGCCCGAAAGCCATGAAAAAACCTCTGTCTCCTGTCATTGCGAGCGCAGCGCATGTCCCGCCTGCCACGAGCAAAGCGTGGTGGAGCGCAGCGTGGGGAAAGCAATCTCCTGGCCGATAGGGGGATTGCTTCGCCGCCTGCGGCGGCTCGCAATGTAACGGTAGAAAATTTTCTACCGCAACAAGGATGGGGAGGGTAGAGGAGTTCAAATTTCCTGAAG